>ERZ501052.9-NODE-9-length-127345-cov-25.609647_pt1 | contig 127345 bp, 110 predicted proteins | sample MGYA00510863_ERZ501052 | MGnify/ENA primary metagenome ERZ501052 (study PRJEB25958, sample SAMN03398503) | human skin metagenome | study: EMG produced TPA metagenomics assembly of the Human Skin Microbiome Metagenome (human skin metagenome) data set. | reverse complement strand
AGCAGCGGACTTTTAATCCGTTGGTCCCGCGTTCGAGTCGCGGACGACCCACCAAATTCTAAAAAGCCTCTCAGTTCGAGAGGCTTTTTTTATTGTTAATGTATTTTAGTTTTATGACTAAAAGATGACGATGCACTTCTTATATAGAACATCCCTAGCCCATTCCATAAAGATTTCCAAACGTTTAGGAATATAACTCCGGTTCGGATATAAAATATTAAGTGGAAGCGATTGAGCAGTATAGGCGCTTAGTACTTCAACTAAAGTTCCCTGCTCGATTTTATCCTGAACATCGTAGTATGGAAGTTGAATAATTCCTAAACCTGCACTAGCTGCTGCAATATAGGCTTCCGTATTATTCACGCTTAAAGCACTATCCATCATCACAGCTCCATCTTGATATGAAAATACGCCCTGTTTCTCTCCTACCGCTCCTGCATAGTTAATAAGTTTGTGTTGAGATAGATCTTCTAATTGTTCAGGAATACCGTACTGTTCTAAATAGTCAGCACTTGCACAGTTCACCATAATCAAGTTACCAACGAACTTCGCGATCAAACTACTATTATCTAGCTGCCCCACCCGAACAACACAATCAATTCCTTTCTCGATTAAATCAGTAATGTCATCAGAGCTATGAAGTTGTAAATGGATATCTGGATAGCGACTATAAAAATCGGGAAGTTCAGGAATAATCACTTGATGCACGATTCGGCTGGGCATTGAAATTTTTAGCGTGCCACGATAATGCTGCTTTTGTGCCTGTATAAGCTGTTCGAGCTGTTCATAATCAAATAACAGATTTTGACACTCAGGTAATATTCGTTGTCCATCTTGAGTGAGGCTAACTTTACGCGTAGTTCGATGAAATAAGCGTACCCCATAGTGAGTTTCTAGCTGTTGAATTGCGCTCGTTACTGTCGAGCGAGGTAAATCAAGCTGATTTGCCACTTCAATAAAGCTTTGTCGCTTAGCGACTTCTGTAAAAATAAAAAATTGCTGCAACCGATCCATTTAATTGTTCGTATTTTTTGAATAGTTAAACCAAACTAGCATAATTGATCAAAAATTACAGCCAATCTAGACTAAAAACACATTAAAACAAGTCATCACAGGAACAACCATCATGGCAACTCATACCCTAAAAGATAAAGTTGTACTGATTACAGGCGGTGCAAAAAACTTAGGTGGACTCATTAGCTGTAAATTTGCAGAACAAGGTGCAAAGCTTGCGATTCACTACAACAGCGCTGAAACTCAGACAGACGCAGAGCAAACGCTCGCAGCAGTTAAAGCATTGGGTGCAGACGCTGTTTTAATTCAAGCAGACCTAACGGATATTGATAATATCGAAAAGCTCTTCTTAGACACTAAGCAGCATTTTGGCGGAATAGATATTGCGATCAATACAGTTGGAAAGGTTTTAAAGAAATCTTTTTTAGACACCACAGAACAAGAGTTTGATAGCATGAGCGATATCAACTCAAAAATTGCCTATTTCTTTATTCAATCGGCGGGTCGTCATTTAAATGATGGCGGCAAGATTTGTTCAATCGTGACTTCTCTTCTTGCAGCCTACACTGGACTCTACTCAACCTATGAAGGTTTAAAGGCGCCTGTTGAGCATTACACACGTGCCGCATCAAAAGAATTTGGTGATCGCCAGATTTCCGTGACTGCGGTTGCACCTGGCCCAATGGACACACCGTTCTTTTATGGTCAGGAATCTGCCGAAGCAGTCGCTTACCATAAATCAGCTTCAGCTTTAGGTGGACTCACCAAAATTGAAGATATCGAACCTTTAGTTCGCTTTCTGGTAACCGAAGGTTGGTGGATTACAGGTCAAACAATTTTTGCAAATGGCGGCTATACCACTCGCTAAAATCAAAAAAGCCGCATCTCAATGTGCGGCTTTTTAATTTGTTTCTTTACAAGAACTCTTCTAGTACCGAATTTAAGAAAATATGCCCCTGCTCAGTACAAGCCAAACGAGAATGATCCTCTACCAATAACTTTCTAGCTCGTAGTGAAGTGAGTACTTCATTTAAGTGATCTAGGCTTAAACCTGTGCGCTGCTCATATAACTCAGCTTTTACGCCATCATTTAGACGTAAAGCATTCATCATGAACTCAAAAGGTAGCTCTTCTGCCTCAATCTTTTTCATTTGCAAATGTTCGGCTGGAACCTTAGCCAAATAGTCTTTTGGCAAACGAGTCTTTTGGAAACGATATACACCATCTGGTCGGGTTACTTTGCCATGTGCCCCTGCACCAATCGCAAGGTAATCACCAAATTCCCAATAATTTAAATTATGAGCTGAAGGCTGCTCTTTACGCCAAGCCGACACTTCATAATTTATAAAACCATTGGCTTTTAGATAAGCTTCACCCTGCTCTTGAATATCTTCTAACACCTCATCTTGAGGTAAAACGGGCTGCGTACGGAAGAATACGGTGTTTGGCTCAATAGTCAGTTGATACCAACTGATATGTGTCGCGCCATGCTCTACAGCCATCTTTAAATCATAAAGTGCTTGCTCTAGCGTTTGCTCAGGTAGGCCATGCATTAAATCGACATTAACTCGCTTAAAGCCTGCTTGTCGTGCCTGCTCAATTGCATCCATAGCATTGTTGACTGAATGAATACGCCCAAGCTTTTGCAAGTGCTCTGTATTAAAAGTCTGCACACCAATCGATAAACGGTTAATACCTGCTTCTAAATAGCCTGCAAACGGATCATGTTCTAGTGTTCCGGGATTTGCCTCTAGGGTGATTTCACAGCCATCTTCAAATTTGAGCAATGACTTAAGCTGTTCAAACAGCCACGCATAGCCTTTAGCAGAAATAAGTGAAGGCGTTCCACCACCAATAAATACACTATGAATTGAACGTCCCTGAGCCATCTCAACTTGAGTTTCAAAGTCGGCCACCAACGCCTTTAAATAGGTTTGCTCGAGTTCTGCCGAAAGCGCTCCATCTGGTACGGCATGCGAGTTAAAGTCACAATATGGACATTTACGCACGCACCAAGGCATATGGATATATAAAGATAAAGGAACAGAAGCAGGATTTAATACGGCCAAGGAGCAGGTCCAATTTACACAATATTTCTATTTTAACATGACTGCATCAATGGGCTTATGAAAACATACCTTAATTGCTTTAGACTGTTTTTAAACATACTTAAATATTGATAAAAATGATGAAATTCTCTAGTCAACTTTTCCTGATCTTACCTCTAGCTATGGGAATCGGTGTTGCCATGGCTTTTCAGACTGCAATCAATGCTCAACTGCGCGAGCAACTACACTCACCGTTGCAAGCAGCTTTATTATCATTTTTCATAGGTACTATTGTTTTAGCCGTTATGGTTTTTTTCCAAAGTGCCGAAAAGCCCTCTTTAAGTGAAATATCAAATATTCCATGGCTTCTTTGGACAGGAGGATTCCTTGGGGTTTATGCAATTAGCATGAGCATTTATACTGCACCTAAACTTGGTTTTTTAACCTTTACAGGGCTAGTCGTTTTTGGGCAATTGCTCATTTCAATGTTGCTTGACCATTTTGGTTGGTTAGGTACAGAAAAGACACCTGTTACATGGCAACGGTTTCTGGGTGGCGTGATCATCTTTGTCGGTGTGTTACTCACTTTGCAACGTTAGCTTCATTTTTATATTTAAAAAGAGTACCTTTTGTGTCGAATGTCACATCTTTTCGGTCTGAATTAAAACAACTCTTCCACTTAATGCTACCGATTTTAATTACCCAGTTTGCTCAAGCGGGATTTGGGTTAATTGACACTATTATGGCTGGGCATTTATCTGCAACCGATTTAGCAGCAATTGCGGTAGGTGTGGGCTTATGGATCCCAGTCATGCTCCTGTTCAGTGGCATTATGATTGCAACTACACCTTTGGTCGCTGAAGCAAAGGGCGCAAGAAATACAGAACAAATTCCTGTCATTGTTCGTCAATCCTTATGGGTCGCCATCATTTTAGGCGTAATGGCTATGCTCATTTTGCAGCTTATGCCGTTTTTCTTACATGTGTTTGGCGTACCAAAAAGCTTACAGCCTAAAGCAAGTTTATTTTTACATGCGATTGGTTTAGGCATGCCAGCTGTGACCATGTACGCAGCCCTACGCGGTTATTCTGAGGCTTTAGGCCATCCACGTCCTGTAACGGTCATTAGCTTACTGGCCTTAGTGGTTTTAATCCCTTTAAACATGATTTTTATGCATGGATTAGGGCCAATACCTGCATTAGGTAGCGCAGGCTGTGGTTTTGCAACCTCCATTTTACAGTGGCTCATGCTAATTACTTTAGCTGGCTATATTTATAAAGCTTCGGCTTACCGTAACACGTCTATTTTTAGCAGATTCGATAAAATTAACCTGACTTGGGTAAAAAGAATCTTACAGCTTGGCCTACCCATCGGTTTAGCCGTGTTCTTTGAAGTCAGTATTTTTAGTACAGGTGCATTGGTACTTAGCCCACTAGGTGAAGTCTTTATTGCAGCGCATCAAGTTGCAATTTCAGTTACCTCTGTGCTGTTTATGATCCCGCTTTCACTTGCGATTGCCCTGACCATTCGTGTGGGAACCTATTATGGTGAAAAGAACTGGGCTTCGATGTACCAAGTCCAAAAGATTGGTCTAAGCACGGCAATATTTTTTGCCTTATTGACCATGTCTTTTATTGCTCTAGGTCGTGAACAAATTGTCTCGGTTTATACTCAAGATATAGATGTAGTTCCTGTTGCCATGTATTTACTCTGGTTTGCAATGGGTTATCAGCTGATGGATGCATTGCAAGTGAGTGCCGCAGGCTGTTTAAGAGGGATGCAAGATACGCAAGCACCGATGTGGATTACACTCATGGCATATTGGGTGATTGCTTTTCCTATCGGACTTTATTTAGCACGTTATACCCATTGGGGTGTAGCTGGCGTATGGTTAGGCTTAATTATTGGTTTAAGCATTGCTTGTGTTTTATTACTTTCAAGGCTTTATTTAAATACCAAACGTTTAAGCAAAACCTAATAAAAAAGCCGATTATTCATCGGCTTTTTTATTTTATGCAGACTTGGCTCGCGGGCTTGCTCCAATTTGCCAGACAAAGGGCAAATCGGTACGGTTTACTTCCCAATCTCCAATCACCTTTTCTTTATAGATGAGCGGATTATGTGAAGACACCGTTCGAGCATTACGCCAGAAACGGTCGAGTTGTTTGACCTGACTACTTGCTGACGCGCCCAAAGCATTAAATAATTGGCTGGTTAAGTCGAGTACCAAATTAGAAATCACCACCTGTCCTTGCGCCGACTCAAGCTCTGCATCTACATTAAACTGATGTTCTTTCACCTCTAACTCACTAAAGTGACTTTCATAAGCCTTCTGCAATGCTTCAGCTGTTTTAATCGTAATTGCTAGACTTCCGTAAGCTTGAGCAGAGGCTTTACCCACCACCTGTAAAACTTGTGGGTCATGACGAACAATGTCTCCATTACCATGACTAAAAATACGTTTTCTCTCACGAATCTCCTGACTAAAAGTTTCTACTGCCGCATGTGCAATACCCGTTAAAGTTGCAAGATGGACGACTTGATAAAAAGCAGTTTGATATTTAAAACGCTGGTCAAATGGAATAAGGTGCGAAGCCGGCAAGTGAACCTGATGTACTTTTAAAGTACCGCTACCCGTCGTCTTTTGACCAAAGCCATCCCAATCATCAATCACACTCACGCCTGTTTCATGGCGATAAATAGCAGCAATCACATGGCGGTCATTTACTTCATCGTAAGCAAATAAATCGATCCAGTCAGCAAAGATACTTCCCGTTGAATAGTACTTTTCACCATTCACTACCAAGTTGCCCGAAGCATCTTTGGTTACTCGTGTAACGACATCACCGATTTGCACATTTCCAACTTCGGTCCATGCATTCCCAACTAAATCACCTTGTACAAAACGCTGAAACCAAACCTCTTGTGAGTGCTCTTTATGGGCAACTAAGCGGTCTTCAACAAAAGCGAAGTGTCCACGCAAAGCTTGCACAATATTCGAGTCTGCTTGTGCTAACTCTGCTAAAAGCTGGAAAAGTTGCGGTAATGACACCCCATCTCCACCATATTTAACCGGAACACGTACCGCACCTAACTTGAGTTCTTTTAACCACTGAATCGGTTCAAAAGGCAAGATTCGTTCTTTTTCTCGCTGAATTGCACCTTGGGCAATTTTTTCAAAAACTGGGCGAAATCTACTTGCGACCTTTTCATAATCGGCGCCTACAGATAGTTCTTCTAATTCAATTTGGGTAATCGTCATCTTTATTCTCCTAATCTTATTTTTTCTTCACTTTAGCTCCATGCATGACGAGGTGGATGGATGCCATTGAGGTAGTAATTACCGACAATGTGATATTTCCAACGCACTGGATCATGCAAGGTATGAGTACGCGCATTACGCCAATGGCGGTCCAGATTAAGCTCAGACAAGGTTGACCGTGTTCCAGACAACTCAAAAAGCTTATTCGCTGCTAAAATCGCAACTTCTGTAGTGAGTACTTTTGCTTCAGCAACCAGTAATGTGGCTTGGTTTACATGCTCTTCTGTCGTGTCGGCAATCGCTTGATCAATCGCATCTCCTGCTAAATCTAATACCGCTTCTGCCGCACGAAGTTTTATTTTTAAATCACCAATGTTTGCAATCGTATAGGGATCATCACTCGCTTTTTCCAAACCTGAATCGACCCATGCACGACTATGATTTTTGACATAGTGAATTGTTTCTTCAATTGCGCCACGTGCAATACCAGCATCAACAGCAGCTTGAATAAATTGTGAAATTGCACCTGCTGGGGTAGGACGCTCAAAAGCCTGATAAATCGGAATTAGATATTCTTCACGTACTGGAACTTGATTAAGTTCAACGGTTCCACTGGCCGTGGTTCTTTGCCCGAAACCAGACCAGTCATTAATAATATTCACCCCTGAAGTTTCCCGAGGAACTAGCGCCGCATAAGGTTGCCCCTCTTCATTTACAGCGACAATAGGAACCCAATGCGCAAGCAATGCACCTGTTGCAAAAAACTTCTTGCCATTAATTTCATAACCGTGCTCGGTCTTTCGTAATGTGGTAGTGAGGTCAGCCACCGTTTTGCTATGTTTTTCTGAAAAGGCATTGCCAAAACGAATCCCTCTCAACACTAAGTTAAAGAAAAATTGTTGTTGTTCTGGGCCTGCATCAAGGCGTAAATGTTCAATAAAAGCCAAGTGATTTTGAGGAAGCTGTGCAAGAGATGGGTCAACACTCGCAATTGTTTTGATGACCTCAGCCAAGGTTCGATATTTAACTTGGGCACCACCAAATTGCTTGGGAACCGTAATAGCCCATAAGCCACTTTGTGAGAACTGTTGAATTTCGTTTAGAGGTAAACGGCGCTCTTTGTCTCGCTCAGATGCTTCTTGTGCAAACTCTTGAGCAAGTTGTTTGGCAAGCTCAATTGCCTCTTCATCAGAACGAATAATATGCGCATCTTTTGACTGCTCAAACACAGATAAAGGAACCGCCTGAGACCGCCCATGGGCCGAACTTAAACTTGTCATAACTTTTGTTATCTCTATTTTTATTTAACCTGTCATTCACATTACCACCAAAAAAACAGGCACTTTATAGATATTAAAGCTTTGTTTATGAAATGGATTTTCACAAGCTTTTCATATTTTTTACTATAAAAATAACATTTTGTTTTTCGAAAAATTTCTTACATGAGATAAACAATTTCATATAGGCTTTTTAAGCTTTGTCACCTATGATCAAAACTAGGCAATATTATGTTGTAGTCAATGAGGTATCGAAGATATGGCAAAGAATGCAAGTTCACCCGGCAAACGATTTATGAAACTTGCAGGAATGACCGCGAGCATTGCAACGAAAACCGTTTCTAACTCGATTCGAAACTTGACCGCAGATGAAGAACAAAAGCTGGCTTCAAAAACCAAGTTATTTCAGGATATTGGTTTGCAAATTGCCGACACCTTAGGCGAAATGAAAGGTGCCGTCATGAAGGTCGGCCAAATTGCATCACAATATAAAGATATTTTCCCACCCGAGGTCGCTAAAGCAATTTCTAAGTTACAGCGCCAAGCTCCACCTATGCCCTTTGCTGCTATTCAACAACAAGTTGAACGTGAGCTTGGAAAGCCGCTGAATGTTGCCTTTAAATCTTTTGATCAAGAACCTTTTGCAGCTGCTTCAATTGGACAAGTTCACAAAGCTGTCTTGCCAAGTGGCGAGCAAGTTGTTGTTAAAGTGCAATATCCGGGTGTTGATGAAGCCTGTGAAAGTGACTTAAAACAAGTACGTTTGGCACTTCGTTTAATGGGTGTGCTTAAAATTGATAAAAAGCTACAAGATCAGCTTTTTGCAGAGATTCAAGATAGTCTGTCAGCAGAGCTTAACTATGAAATCGAGGCTCAAAACCTTGAAGTTTTCAAAACATTTCATAGCCAATTAGATGACAAAATTATCATCCCGACTGTTTATAAAGATTACTCTTCAAGACGTATTTTAACCTTGAGTCTCGAACAAGGTGACAGCATTGAAACTGCCAGCGCTTGGCCTATCGAAATTCGAAATACCATTGGACGCCGCTTGATTCGTGCTTTAGGTCAGGAAATGTTCTTTTTAAAACGTTTTCACTGTGACCCTCATCCGGGTAACTTTGCTTTCCGCCAAGATGGCAGTGTCATTATTTATGACTATGGCAGTGTTAAAACGCTTTCAAATGAAATCGTGCAGCACTTTAAACGCTTAGTAAATGCAGCTCGCCATGAAAATATCGATTTGATCGAAACAGAATTATTTGAACTACATTCACTTGCTGAAAAAGGCAAATTCCCGAGTGATCTATATAAACTCTGGATTGAAGTATTGTTACGTCCGCTTACCACCACTTATAATTTTGCAGAGAACTCATCACATCATGATGGCATGTTACTTGTGAAAAAATCTTTGAAGTATTGGGATGTCTTTAAACCATCACCAGATACTTTAATGGTCAACAGAACCATTTCAGGACATTACTGGAACCTGATTCACTTAAAAGTTCATGACAATCTAAACGATCTATTTGAAGAGCTTGTTCCACCTTCTAACTAACTTGATTTACTGATCAGTGTAGCCTTTTATGGGTTACATTGACTTTTTAATTGTTATGTTATAACATTTCTTTAATCAAAAATAATTTAGGACAATCTCTCATGCGTAAAGATATTCATCCTGCTTATCAACAAGTGTTATTTCATGACACCAATGCAGACGTGTACTTCTTAATTGGTAGTACTCTTCAGTCTAAACAAACCAAAGAGTATCAAGGGAAAGTCTACCCTTATGTCACTCTTGATATTTCAAGTGCATCACACCCTTTCTACACAGGTGAAGTACGTCAAGCAAGTAACGAAGGCCGTGTAGCAAGCTTCAATAAACGTTTCGCTCGCTTTAATCGTAAGAGTTAATCTTGCGTTAAGATTTGACCAATACACTTAAATCATTGGAAGCCTAAGACTATCTCCTCCACTTAGGCTTCTTTTTTTATGTGTATTTTTCATCATTTATAAACTGTGTATAAAAGAAAACTTATCCACAAGTTGTCTAAAAACACTTCTGATTTTTTTCAATAACTCCTCAATTTTTATAATTGCCAAGCTTTCAAAGCATGTATTCAATGCTATGCTTAAGCCCCATTTGATAGGAAGTTTAAGATTATGGCACAAGAGTTACTTGCCCAATTACAAGCAGGCACAGCAAAATTTTCAGACGTTTTAGCTCATATTGAAGCACGTTACCAACATACTCCAACGGCTTTTCAAAATGGTGCACAGCATAACGCTGCTACTGAAAATCAAGGCAGTGCAAAAGTTTTCTCTTTTGCCAAGTTACAAGGGTTAGACCAAGCACAAACTTTAAGTTTATTTGCAGAGCACTACGCATCTGTATTAGCTACCCCAGAGGGAACTGACCACCAAAATATTCGTCAGTTTATGCAAAATGGTTGGGATGGTGTGAAGTTTGAAGGTCAAGCTTTAACTGAAAAGTAATAGATTTAAATAAATAATAGAAACGACTTAATTTTTATTATGAGCATTGCCTTAAATGGAAGTGATATCCAAATGATGGATTGTATAGGCTAAGCTTACTTTTCAAGGATGAAAAGTAACAAAAATCCTTTGTTGCGCTGATGCTACATCCATGTAGCACAGCGAAACGACGGCATCCATGCCGTCTGTCACGATAGTAAATGCCTTATTTTTCTTAATTATTTTATTAGCCCCTTACATTCGATACGCGATAACGTCATTCGCAGCCTGCGTGGTGTCAATAAAAGATCGTTTTTGCAAAGCATAAGATAAATGGATTCAGTGAACAGGTTCTGCGAATGACAGATGCCTTTGGTTACTTTGGGCAAAACCAAAGTAACTTAATTAGCTGCTTCCATTAGATAACTCAACGATAAGACTCCGTCGTGAAAATCCTACCCAACACTCAACTTCGATGAGCTCTCACAACTTGAAATCATGGTCAATTCTTAAATATAAAAACTCAATGCCCCGCTACCCAATGATAAGTCGCTAACCCCAAACACGTAAAAATTAATGACCCAATTAAATGGATGGAAATCCCCAATATCGCCATACCCAACTTACCACTTTGTAATAAAGTGACGATCTCAATCGAGAACGTTGAAAAGGTAGTTAAAGCACCACAAAAACCAGTAATCACAAAAAGCTTATAGTTCGGACTTAAATCACTTTGAGCAAAATAGGCAACTGCAAAACCAATAATAAAACCACCGACCAAATTAACAGTGACGGTACCCAGTGGAATTTGCGGGTAAATCGGGTTAAGTTTTAAACCTAAAAACCAACGCAACCATGCCCCTAGAACTGAGCCTAAAGCAATTGAAAGTAGAGAGTAATACATAGGACCACCCCTTTAGATAGACGCTAAAAGAGCAAAAAATAATGAAGGGAAATATGACACAGCGTACTCCAAAAATAAGCAGAGTACGCAATAACCTACGTACCCAGCGATATAAATACATGAGGGTAACGTAGGCATCATTAGCCAATACGGCGGTTTTTCAAGGGAGGAATGCCATCTCCCTATTTTAAATATATTAGATCATCTTGAATTTGATTTAAACATACTTTTTAAATCATGGGCGTTCATCGTATTGCGGTAAATCATCACAAATGCTTTCCCACTCTGCCTTAGAAGCAGCAAAAATATGCATTGTCGGCTTTTGGTCTAATGGTGTATCGAGTGACCCAATTCTTATACGATATAGTTCAGGTTGAGCATCACGCGAACTAATAAGCGGTGAACCACATTCGCCACAAAACCAGCGGTACACACCGTTCACAGCAAATTTTTTGACAAGGTTTTCACCTTGTGTAATTTTAAAATCTGTACTTTTAACAGGAGCATTGGTGGCAAATGCTGTTCCATTGGATTTTCGACAGCGTTGACAGTGACATTGAATAATATCTCCGATATCGCCTTTAATTTCATAGCGAATACCCTGACATAAACAACTTCCTTGATAAACTGGTGATGCTTGAGACATGTTCTCGTAAATCCTATTATTATTGATCGCTCAAAAATAACACTTTTCACATATCAAACATAGCACCAAATTATCCTGTTATTTTTCTAAAAAAGAATGCACACCTTCACCAGCCGCTCGCCCTGTAGCAAAGCATGCTGTAAGTAAATATCCACCTGTAGGAGCATCCCAATCCAGCATTTCACCACAACAGAATACCCCTGAAGTTTGTTTAAGCTCTAAGCTTTCAGTTAGTGCATTCTGCTTAACACCACCAGCACAGCTAATCGCTTCTTCAATGGGTCTAAAGCCCTCTAACTTAATTTGGAGCGCTTTGATTCGCTGGGCCATAGCCTCTGGTTGGTTCCATAGTGCTTTATCAACCACTTCTCGAATTAAGTTAATCTTGGTCGTGTCCAAGCCTGCTTTACGCCAGATATTGGTGAGCGATTGTTTTTTGCTAGCCTGTAATTTTTTAACTAACTGTGACAACTCTACATCAGGCAATAAATCTAAAAACAAATTTAAGCTTTGCCCTTGTTTTTGTTGTTCTCGTAAAGCACGTCCAAGTTTATAAATAACACCACTTTCTAACCCATAGTGAGTAATCACAATATCACCATGAGTAACTTGGCTGGGTTCAACCCACGCATTGATACGTTTTAAAGGTTCACCAAAACAGCTTTCCATAAAAGCTGACCAAGCGTGCAATACTCCTGCATTACTCGCTTGAAAAGGTTCAATATTGGATTGATCAACCCATTGCTGCCAAGCACCATCACTACCTAATTGTGACCAAGACACAGCACCACAAGCCAATACTACTGCATCGTATTGCTGGGTAAAGGTTTCAGCGCTTTGATTATTTTGGTTTTCTAAAGTTACCGTTGTGCCTTGCAAATTAATACAACGATGACGATAAAAGAATTTAACCTGCTGTTCTGCCAAACGTTTTAGCCAAGCACGCAGTAAAGGTGCCGCTTTCATTTCGACAGGAAAAATACGACCTGAAGTACCCACATAAGATTCAATTCCCAGACTTTTTATCCAATTTTGAATCCAGATTGCATCCCATTTTTCCACCCACGGTTTGAGCCATTCTACACGGTCATAGCGCTCAATAAATTGCGCTAAAGGTTCGGCATGCGAGATATTTAACCCCGTTTTACCTGCCATGAGAAACTTACGCGCCGCTGAAGGTTTCTGCTCGTATACATCAATATCATAAGCATATTGGCTCAACACCTCAGCTGCCATTAAACCAGCCGGACCTGCACCAATAATGGCAACCCGCTTATTCGCCATGCACTTGACCTTGTAATGGGGCAAACTCATCAAAACGTGTGCTGTAACCTTCAGGTTTAGTGATCACAAGCTGTTGGCAAAGTTCTCCACGTTCTAAATACTTAATTTCAAAATGAGTACGTGCAGATGTTTGAGCAATTTTTTCTTTTTGGTAAGGCAGCTTCCAGACATTAATTAATTGTTGTTCAGCTTCTTCAATATATTCAGGAATATTACTTGCCAAAGTAATGGTTCCACCTGTTTGCAGACGAGAGATTAAGAACTCAAAAAATGGCATATTCAACCAGCGCTGTGCTGGATTATGGGGTTCTGGGTTTGGATAGAGAATAAAGAAATGTTCAACTTGAGCAGGATGTAGTGCATGTACCACCCACGGTAAAGCATCTGCATGTACAGGAATTAAATTATCTCTTGGTTCCAGACCATGCTGTTTTTGCATTGCCAAGAATTTTTCTCGGGTTCGTTCAATTGCATACAATGTGTGCTGCGGCTGTTGCCCGCTAAAAAGCAAAGCATGTTTACCCTTGCCCGCTCCAATTTCTACACAAATCGGGGTATTTTCAATTGGGGTAAAATCGCGAGGCGCTTGCATACGTTGTGCTTGAAATTGACGAATCTGCATAATCACATCAAACTAAATAAAAATCGGCATAAGTCTAACAAGTCACCTGACTTTTGCCTAATCTATTTCTCTTCACTTTGAGGATATCGCTTTATGCCACGTACATTCCCCTGCCCACGTTGTGGTGAACCAAGTGTTTGGGAAGGTAATGAATTTCGTCCATTTTGCTCTGAACGCTGTAAATTAATTGATTTAGGTGCTTGGGCAAATGATGAGTATAGACTGCCTACCCAAGATGCGCCTCAGCATAACAAGGGTAGTCAAAATGAAGATGATTACGAGGATTAACCTGCTTTACCCGCGACAAACGGGTTAAATTGTTTTTCATAGCCAATGGTACTCATCGGACCATGTCCCGAAATAAACTGAGTATCATCTGGCAAACTAAAACACTCTCGTTTAATCGATTCAATCAACTGATCATGGTTTCCACGTGGGAAGTCTGTTCGCCCAATCGAACCTTTAAACAGAACATCGCCTGTCCAAAGTAAGCCATGGTTTTTATTATAGAAAACCACATGACCTGGCGTATGCCCCGGTGCAAAGCGTACTTCAAATTCATCTTCGCCCAGTTTTAGTACTTCACCACCTTCAAGCCATTGATCGACTTTGACAGGTTGTGGAATTGGAAAGCCATAACGTGCTGATACTTCTTGAATCATGTCTAGCCAGAACTGATCTTCTTTGTGTGGACCAATAACAGGAACGCTCCATTCTTTGGCAAGCTCGCCTACTGCTCCTGCATGATCTAAATGCCCATGAGTTAGCCACAGAGCCTTCACTTTTAGACCTAAGGCTTCAACTTCTTTTTTCAAAACAGCAGCATCACCACCCGCATCAATCAAAACTGCTTCTTTCGTTTCACTGTCCCAAACAAGGGAACAGTTTTGAGCAAATGCAGTAACTGGAACAATTTTGACTTGCAGCATAAGAACCTCTGGCTAAAACGCAATTAACGGTGGGCTAAGGTATAAGTAAGGGCATCAAGATTAGCCTGAACTAACCCTGCAAGCAAATCAATATGAGCCTGATCACTATTTAAAGCAGGAATGTAAGAATAGCTTCCGCCACCCAACTCTTGAAACAACTCAGCGTTTTGGATGGCTAACTCTTCAAGTGTTTCTAAACAATCGGCAGAAAAAGCGGGACTTAAAACTTGAACTGACTTAACGCCCTGCTTCGCCCAATCTTGTAAAAGCTGGTCAGTATAAGGTTTCACCCATTCTTGTTTTCCAAAACGTGATTGGAAGCTAATTGCCCATTCATCCTCTTTTAAATGCAAAGCTTCAGCGACTAACTTTGCAGTAATGCGACAGCGGTCTGCATAAGGGTCGCCTTTGTCTGCATAAGGCTGTGGAATACCATGAAATGACATCAACAGTTTTTCAGGTTTACCATACTGCTCTTGGTAGGCTAAAACGCTTTCTGCCAATGCCTGAATAAACATTGGATGTTGATAATAATCTTTAATAATCGTTAAACCCGGCAAGTTCCGCTGAGCTGGAATCCACTTGGCAAATGCATCATATAACGGCGCTGTAGACGTTGCGGAATATTGAGGAAATAAAGGCAATAAAATGACATGCTCTTGCGGGTTAGTCGCCAATTTTTCTAAAACTACGTCAATACCCGGATTACCGTAGGTCATCGCCGGTATCACGGTTAAATCAAACTGATTATTTTCTCGCTGCAAATAAGCCTCAATACGTTGAGTTTGCTCAAACACAATTTCACGCATCGGCGAATCTTTTGACCATACCGAAGCATAGGCATGTGCTACCCTTTTTGGGCGAAAAGGTAAAACAAACAGATTTAAAATAATCCACCAAATGAATTTCGGTATTTCAATTACACGTGAATCAGATAAAAACTGCTTTAGAAAACGGCGAACCGCAGGAACAGTGGCCTCATCCGGTGTACCTAAATTCGCTAAAATGACTGTGACTTTCGGTTTTTGTTCAAACGACATGTGTAAATGCCTTTCAATTCATCTTATGTCACTAATGTAACAGCTTTTATTGTCATATATAAATTGAATCGCTCTAAGCTTTTAATCGAATGCCCCGATGATTCCATTTATAGCTACGTAATAACTTTTGAGCTTTAGCTGTGACTTTCCATAAGCTATAGGATTGTTCAGTCTGAATTGGAAGAATCCAGCCCTGTGACTGCATTTGCTTTTTAATCCGAAACAATGCCTTATGGTTAATCTGAGCGCAGGCAACAGCATGAGCACGAGGTAACTCCTGACGAGCATCTTCTAGGCCAGCCTGATTCAAATATTCATTTAAACATGTCCCAAAATTCTCTTCTGGTGTCGCTGTTTCAAACTGCTTTGCCAATATACTTAACAACTGCGACCAAGTCATTTGTCGTTGTCGTTTCAGCTCTTTAAAATTGCCATCCTGAAATGCTTGAATTTGATATTCAAATGCAAACACATCTTGAGGAGCAACTTCATTTACTTGATCTGATGATTCTGCTAATTGTTGTTCTAACTGTAAAATTTTACTTTTTAATAGTTTAATTTCATCTTCTAAGTGATGAGCCTGATGAGCAGGAACCCAACCTTGCCCGATATGCTGCTCCATGATTAAAGGCATATTTAAACGGACAGCTAGCTCTAAGTCACGGAGGCTTTTAAAGTAAAATACGTGGTAAGCTTCATGTAATAGTTTTTTTCTAAATACGAGAAATTTACCTTTAAGCTGTGGATGTGTTTCTTGTAAATGCATTTCACGACTTTCGGGCTGCTCATGCATGAAAACAATAATGGGTTTAGCCTGACTTAACGCATATTCATACTCTAAAGATAAATAACTCACACCAGAAATCGACTGCTCTCCATACTGGCTGCCTAAAAGTAGGATTACATAATCACATTCATCAATTTGTCGACGTGCAAGCGTAGTGGTGAGGGGTGTTCGTTGTTCTAATCCCCAAGCAAAGAAACCCATCCCTACCAAGGTTTGAGACAAAACCATTCGCTCTGGCTGCATATCGCGGCCAGACGTTGAAATAAAAATCTGATAGCGTGTATCGAGCATAACAATACCCTTTCGCCCCATGATCTGTCCGTGACTTAATATCAGCCAAGATCATGAACCGCCCCAAATAAAATAATAAATCTAAAAAACACTACTTTCTAAATGATGCTAAAAGATCAGTTTAGATTATGAAGTGTCCAAGTTAACTCTTGTGGAATCATATGTTGTAAAACAGGTTGCAGTGCCTCAGCATTATTACCGCTGACATAACATTCAATACGTGCAACATTCTGACCTATTTGGTCACATAATAACTCATTTTTTATTAAAATACGGGCTGTTTGTCGGGCAACTGCCAATCCAGAATCAACCAGTGTGAATTGGTTATCAAAAAGATGATGAATTGCTTGATTTAAGAAAGGATAATGCGTGCAACCGAGCACTAAATAGTCGGCACCTTGCTCAGCGGCGGGCTGTAAAACTTCTTTTAATGCCTTTAAACATGCCTCACCCATTTGCTGACCTGCCTCTACACAAGGAACAAGTTCAAGGCTGGTTAAGGTCATCACTTTAACACCCGCCGGAACAGCAAACTTCTCGACAACATCTTTAATGAGTTGGCCACGAAAAGTAGCAGGCGTCGCCAATACAGCAACCACTTTAGAACGAGTCTGTAATACAGCAGGTTTTAATGCTGGAACCAATCCAACAATTGGAAAGTGTTCACCATAATGCTCACGCAAATGATCAAGGCTAAATGCGGAAGCCGTATTGCAGGCTACGACTGCAATTTTACAGCCTTGACGATATAGCCAATCGACTGCTCGAGCCGTGAGTTCTCTAATTTCTTCATCAGAACGTGGACCATAAGGCACGTAGGCAGTATCGGCATAATACACAATACGTTCATTGGGCAAATATTTGGCAATTTCTGCTGCAACTGACATTCCTCCAATTCCCGAATCAAAAATACCAATTGGGGCATCTGCTGATGCTTTAGGCATAGGTTCTAGCTCGGAAAATAAAGGTTGTATGGCGGTCATAGCTGTACTGAAGTGTCAGAAAATTTCACTCCCTAAAGCTTAAACCTCAAGTGCCTAATTGCAAGAGCAAATTACCACTTTTTAGCTCTAAAATGGTTTCACCTTTATCGTTTTCAATTAGTGTTCCATAGTTCACCAAATGATAGAAAGCCTGACGTTGAATCAGCGCATTAATTCCAAAACGGACATGCACATAAGGACGCAACTCTCCTGCATATTCACGCATAAAAATAGGATGTTCTGCATCAACCAAAATTACATCTTGGTTAGTGGTGGTCAGTTGTAAAAATTGCTCACCTGAAATTTCGACCTGATCTGCCTGATTGACTAATAAAGGTTCATCTTCAACTTCGATTTCAATTTGTTCTACAGGGGTTTTCAGGTAGAATTTGCCTTCTTCTTTCCATAGGACTTTGGTAAACAGATCTAATAGAGCTTGGCGCTTGATTAATTGACCTTCGTGCCACCATTCTCCATTGGATTTCACTGTCAAATCCATTTTGCCGCAATGCTTTGGATGCCACTGCTCTAAAGGTGGAATTGACCTTTTGTGACTTTGCTGTACACCTTTTAAGTATTGTGCAATGTTCATTAAGTTTTTATCATCAGATAACGGTATTTTTCCCATATCCGATGGTGAATTATTTTGATTTACCATAGTTTATGCCTTGCTGACGAAAAAATGTTACGACTCAGCCAATTGGCTAGATCATGGTTTAAAACTATACTAGCCCAAACGATAAAAGGCACAATAGCATATTTGCGCCTATGGATTAAAACACTCACGGCAGCACCGAATTATCTGAATATGACGGTTGCCACCTTTAAGTATTGAGGAGTCCTACATGGAACACATCGAACGTGAATCGATGGAGTTTGACGTTGTCATCGTAGGTGCAGGACCTGCAGGTCTATCTGCTGCGATTAAGATCCGTCAATTAGCGATTGAAAAAAACTTACCCGATCTTTCTGTTTGTGTAGTTGAAAAAGGCTCTGAAGTAGGTGCGCATATCTTGTCTGGTGCTGTGCTTGAGCCACGTGCCATCAATGAACTTTTCCCGAACTGGAAAGATGAAGGCGCGCCTCTTAATGTCCCTGTAACTGAAGACAAAACTTTCTTCTTACTTTCAGACACCACTTCTAAAGAAGTACCTCACTGGATGGTTCCTAAAACCATGCATAACGATGGTAACTATGTGATCTCTTTAGGTAACGTAGTTCGCTGGTTAGGGCAAAAAGCTGAAGAGCTAGAAGTTTCTATCTTCCCTGGCTTTGCTGCATCTGAAGTACTTTACCATGAAGACGGTACTGTAAAAGGTATTCAAACAGGCGACATGGGTATTGGTAAAGATGGCGAACCAACGCATAACTTTACTCCAGGCTATGAGCTTCACGCTAAATATACCCTCTTCGCTGAAGGTTGCCGTGGTCACTTAGGAAAACGCCTAATTGCGAAATACAACCTTGATAAAGATGCTGATCCTCAGCACTACGGTATCGGGATTAAAGAGCTTTGGGAAATTGACCCAGCAAAACATAAACCGGGCTTAGTCATGCACGGTGCAGGTTGGCCTTTAGCAGAAACAGCTTCTTCAGGTGGCTGGTGGTTATACCACGCTGAAAACAACCAAGTTACTTTGGGCATGATTGTGGACTTGTCTTATGAAAATCCACACATGTATCCATTTATGGAAATGCAGCGCTGGAAAACTCACCCACTGATTAAACAGTATTTAGAAGGTGGTAAACGTATTTCTTACGGCGCACGTGCGGTAGTGAAAGGCGGTTTCAACTCTCTTCCTAAATTAACTTTCCCGGGCGGTTGCTTGATTGGTGATGATGCAGGTTTCTTAAACTTTGCAAAAATCAAAGGCTCACACACTGCCATGAAATCAGGCATGTTATGTGGTGAAGCTGTATTTGAAGCAATTGCTGCGGGTGTAGAAAAAGGCGGTGATCTTGCGATTGCACGTGTTACTGAAGGCGAAGATTTATTCGTTAAAGAATTGACTTCATACACTGACAAATTTAACAACAGCTGGTTAAAAGAAGAGCTTTATAACTCTCGTAACTTTGGCCCAGCGATGCATAAATTTGGTCAATGGATGGGTGGTGCATTTAACTTTATCGACCAGAATGTCTTTAAAGTGCCATTCACTTTACATGACTTGAAGCAAGACTTTGCTGCATTGAAAACTGTTGATGCAACAAGCTTTAAGCCAAACTATCCAAAACCGGATGGCAAACTTACATTTGACCGTTTATCTTCAGTATTTATTTCAAACACTGTACATGAAGAAAACCAGCCAGCTCACTTGAAGCTTACTGATCCTTCAATTCCAGTGAATGTGAACTTACCAAAATGGGATGAGCCTGCTCAGCGCTACTGCCCTGCTGGTGTTTACGAAATCATGGAAAATGATGATGGTTCTAAACGCTTCCAGATTAACGCAGCGAACTGTGTTCACTGTAAGACCTGTGATATTAAAGACCCATCTCAAAATATCACATGGGTAACGCCTGAAGGCGGCGGTGGTCCGAATTACCCTAACATGTAATTCCTTGCGCCGCTTTAGCCGCGGCTCATATCCTAATATGTAATAAAAAAGCCCCGATTATTCGGGGCTTTTTTATTAGTATCCACTTATTGAAAAGGCGGTATTTTTGCTACGTTTAAATTAAAATTCTTTTTATAGAAAATAAATGTGCCTAATAAAAATAAGCCAAGAAAACCAAAGTTCCGCGCTAAATCGTAGTACCAAACCGATTTACCAAATAATAAATCAAGAATTAACATCAACCCGATAAACCTTGTATGCAAGATCAAACTCATCTTTATCTTTGGTTCAGGAGCAAAATATGTATTTCTATAACCGAGTAGAATTGAACCTAAAACAATAAGAATAGATATAATAATGATAGCAACAGTTTCAGATAACCAAGAGATCTCTAAATGTAATAAACCAGCAATAGTGAAAAACCAAAGACAGATTAATAAGCTTCTTTTCACAAAATAATCATTCATTTTTATACGTCATTTATATACTTAATTTTATAAATTATATAACGATTCTTATTTGTAAAAAATTATCATTTCAAATTAAAGTTAAATTATTCATGGCTTCTAATCGTCTTTATTAGAAGCCTTATTATTCTATTAACCTTTCTTCACTAAATAATGAAATTCTTTATGACCATTTTCATCTAAGCGTTCTTCTTGCAACAACAACTCATGGCCTAAATGCATACAAAACTTAGGAATATCCCACGAGGTCGAATTATCTGTTGCGAAGACTTCAACCACATCCCCAGACTTAGATTTGCGGATGGCTTGATGCAACATCATGACAGGTTCCGGACAACGTAAACCACGCGTATTGAGTTGTACAGTAGGTGAAATGGGTTGCTCTGACATAACAAACTCGAACAAATAGAATTTTCACATTTTAGCATAAACAAATTACTGAGCTGTTAACTGTAACTGGCTTTTACATAACAATATACGTTTTGTCTTTTAGCTTGTTTTATAGATGCATAAGCATCTTTTCTTCGGTATGATCTGTGTATTCATTTGATACATTGAGTCTTTAGGAAAGATCATGCAAGAGGAACCAAGTCCGTCGTGGGGAATGCGAGGCTTACGAAAATGGTTAGGTACAGCGCCAGAAACCCGTGATGAATTATTAAAATTAGTCCAAAATTCACGCCGCTTTTTAGAACCAGATACTGTTGCTATGCTTGAAGGCGTTCTTGACCTTCCAGCCACAAAAATTCGTGAAGTCATGACGCCACGAACAGCAATGATCAGTTTACAAGAAGATGATCAATTACTTGATATTCTTGATGTACTGGTCGAGTCTGCTCACTCACGCTTTCCAGTCTTCTCTGCCGATCAACCTGACAATGTTGTCGGGATTTTGCTCGCAAAAGATTTGTTGCCGTTTCTAACTGAACCGAATACCAAAGTCGATATTCGAGTTCTTATGCGCCAACCGTTATTTGTTCCTGAAAGTGCACGTTCCGATCAGGTACTGCGCATGTTAAAACATACTCAGACTCACATTGCGATTGTGATTGATGAATATGGTTCAACAGCCGGTCTTGTTACGCTTGAAGATATTCTTGAAGAGATCGTTGGCGAAATTGAAGATGAGCACGACACGGTCGATGAAGATGCTCAGTACATTGTTCCTGACAATGACCATACGGTAGCAAATGCGTGGATGGTGCAAGCACTTACACCAATCGAACATTTCAATACTGTTTTAGATGCTGATTTTTCTGACGATGAAGTAGAAACTGTCGGCGGTTTATTGCTTCAAGAGATTGGTCTGGTAAGTGATTTACAAGGTCAAACTGTTGAGCTTGGAAATTGGTTATTTACAATCGTTGAAGCAGATGCCCGCACTATTCATCTGATTCGAGCTGTACGTCAATGAGAGCATACTTTGAAAAGCTGTTAGATTCTTCGCAACAACAAAAACAGCTTCCTTTAATTTTTCCTTTACTCATTGCTTTATTTTCAGGTGCCGTGTTCAGTTTTTCACTGGCACCTTATTATTGGTGGTGGTTGGCAATTTTATCTCCAGCCCTACTCTATGCAACATTACATAAGCGCTCAGCTAAACAAGCCTTTGCTATTGGTTGGAGCTATGGCTTTGGCTTATGGTTTGTAGGCGCTTTCTGGCTCTATACTTCCATCCATGTATATGGCGATACCAATGCTTTTCTAAGCGTGTGTATGATTGCTGTTATGGCCCTTGTCATGGGTTTATTTACAGCATTTCAGACATGGGTTTACCGACGATTCTTCCCTGAAACTCCACTTACTTTTGCCCCACTTTGGATTGTTTTTGAATGGGCAAAAACTTGGGTATTTACAGGTTTCCCATGGTTATTTGTAGGTTACGCTTTTACTGAACGCTTACTCGATGGTTATGCACCGCTATTTGGTATTTATGCAATTTCCTTCGTTGTCATTGTATTAGCATGTGCTTTAGTCGAAGTTCTTCGTAAACGTATTTTCTGGGTTATCCCTTCTGCCCTGTTAGTTTTGGGTGCATGGGGAGCATCATATATACAGTTTGTAAAACCTAAAGATGCCAAGCCACTTAGCGTTTCGCTCATTCAAGGTAACATTCCACAAGATTTAAAATGGCTGACTGAATATCAAGTTAGAACATTAGAAATTTATGCTGGTTTGACACAATCTGAATGGGGCCGTGATCTGATTGTATGGCCTGAGTCTTCAATTCCGCTTTTCCAAACCGATATTGAACCGTTTTTGGATGCAATGGATGCACAAGCTAAAAAGAACCATACTGCATGGGTAACTGGAATTCCCTACTGGGATGTTGCAAAATCACATCAAGTTGGTAGCCCACTATATTACAACAGTATTATGGCTTCTGGTAGTGATTCAAGTGGACTCTATAAAAAGCAGCGTCTTGTTCCATTTGGTGAATACATCCCTCTTTCAGGTTTACTCTCTTGGGTGTTACCAGCCATGCAAAATGATATCAGCATGAGCGGTTTTACACGTGGTGAGAGTGACCAGAAGCCCCTCTTAATTAAAGGGCATGCACTTGCTGCTGCAATTTGTTATGAAGTGGCTTACCCCAACCTGACAAGACGTAATGCGGAAGACAGCGACTTCTTGGTAACTGTATCGAATGATGCTTGGTTTACGGGCACTGCTGGGCCTTGGCAACATTTACAAATGGTGCAGATGCGTGCGAAAGAAAATGGCCGCTGGTTTGTTCGTGCAACCAACACAGGTGTAACAGCGTTTATTGATCAAAATGGTCATATCATTGAACAAGCACCAATCGATAAAGAGTTTGTCTTGAGAGGCGATTTACCAGCCATGCAAGGCCAAACTCTTTATAACCGTTTAGGCGATTATCCAATTTTAGGATTTGCAGTCTTACTGCTGATTTTAGGTTGGGTTTATCGTCCACGTAAAGTTGACGTTTCTTTTAAATCTCGTCGCTAATTTACAATAACTTTGTACCCAGAGGCACTTCAAACTCTGGGATACAAAGTGCGACATCACCATCTGCATTATGAAACCCTGTCACCAAACATTCTGACTGAATAGGCCCTATTTGTTTTTTAGGGAAATTCACTACGGCAACGACTAATTTACCCACCAAATCTTGTGGTTGATAGAGCTTGGTAATTTGTGCACTTGATTTACGCACACCCAATTCTTCACCAAAATCTATATGTAAAATATAGGCAGGTTTACGTGCTTTTTCAAAAACCTCGGCTTGAATAATTTTACCAACACGCAGCTCTACTTTTAAAAAATCATTCCACTCGATTTGTTCCATTTCATATTTCTCATTTTCTTAAATTGCTGATTTGAAGCATATAATATGTACAAATGAAGAAACACCCTGTTTTTAAGTCCAGTTAAAAAATAAAACGTAGATGTTTAGTCTACGTTTTATCTAAAATTTGGTTTTAAAATATTATTAAAAAGCAATCGATAGTTGCAGAGATAAATAAGCAACTAAACTCGATAAAAAAACCATGGGTACATAACGGTAAGCTTTAAAAAGGAATTGCTCATATTGAGTAGAGATTTGTTTAGCTTGCCAGACGCTCGCTTTTAATGCAGTAAAGAAGCTCACCATTAACCATGCGCTCACAATACTTAATGCGAAGAAACCAATCATGATTTGGCTACTTCCCTCTGTACTCAGCCATAACTTTAATGAAACCTCAGCAATCGGCAATAAACCCAAAATCAATAGGACAGACTTGAGCATTACCCAATGAAACTGAGTCAGTTCATCTAATATGAGAAATGCTTTCATTTAATCTCTCCTTTTAATTGAATAAAGTGCTTTTTATTTATTATGCAAAGCTTTTATTTAAATATATAGCTTATTTTTCTCTACATTTTAACTTTCTTGTAACTATTAAATATGGGAATAATTCTTATTATAAATCTCAAATATTGATATTAACTTTAATTTATATTTTTCAATTAGTTATTATATTTTTCTGATTGAGAGAGATTATCAATTCGTATTTATCATTTTAACTTTTTAACTGAATTGATAATCTCCATTACATTTTAATTAAGGTTGATAATAAATATCTGCATCATTACCTTCACCGCCTTCTTTGCCATCTGCTCCAAATGAGTACAAATCAAAAGCTCGCCCATCTGCCCCAGGAATGACATATTGAATATCATTTTTCCAGCTGTCTTTAGGATAACCACCTTTTACATAACCACCTGGCATCCAGTTTTTCGCTGTAGCAGGCTGGTTAACCAAAGCATCTAACCCACCTTCTTGCATGGTTGGGAAATGGCCATTATCAAGCTTGTACTGATCTAAAGCACCCGCTACCCCCTTTAATGCAATTTGAGTCGTATCAATTTTAGCTTTTTCACTACGCCCCATGACATTTGGTACGATTAAAGCTGCTAACACGCCTAAAATTACAATCACAACCATCACTTCAATGAGCGTAAAGCCTGAGGCACGTTTCATTCGAGCACCGTTCGAACGTGCCGCAAGTCCGAAAGCTGTGCTTGAGGAGCAAATATCTGATAGAGAGCTATGCTCGGAATGGCACGTTGGCTCAAACTGATTTGAAACCGCAGATTCACTATGTTGTTCCATCGCTGTTTCGCTTTGAATATTTTTTACTTTCATCATTATCTCTAATATCAAAGTTATTAAATCATATTGTTCATATTTACGATTGGCAGCATAACCGCGATTACAATAACCAGTACAATGCTTGCCATTAAAACCAGCATAAGCGGTTCAAGTAATGCCAGTAAGGTTGAAATAAATGTCGTCACCTCACGGTCTTGCATGGTCGATGCTCGTTCTAACATTCTGTCAAGCTCGCCTGATGCCTCTCCACTTCGAATCATTTGTACCATCATTGGTGGGAAATAACCACTGCGCTCCAGTTGCGTACCTAAGTTACCCCCCTCTGTCACTCGCTCAGCCGCATGAGCAATTGAGTCTCGGATGACCCAGTTGTTGGTCACTGCTGCACCAATTTTTAAGGCATCGACCAAAGGGACACCTGAACGGGTCAAAATAGATAAGGTACTGGCAAATCGTGCAGCATTAATACCACGTGACAGTTTACCGAATAATGGCAATTTGAGTGTTAATCGATCAAAAGCATAATGTCCAGCAGTGGTTTTTAAAAACCGAACGAATGCGATAACACCTACCACTGCAAAAAGAATAATAAACACCCACGCGTGACGAATAAAATCACTGGCTTTCATTAAAGCGACTGTAATCCACGGTAAAGCATCTTTATTTTGATCAAAAGTTTTTACAATCTCTGGCACAACATAAGTCATTAAACCCATCACAATACCAAAAGACATCAGCATTAAAATGATTGGATAAATCATGGCACCCTGAACTTTCTTTTGCATGGCAAAGCGGTTTTCAGTGTAATCCGAAAGCTGATCTAAAATGAGATCTAAATGTCCCGAGCGCTCGCCAGCAGCCACCGTTGCAATATAAAGGTCAGGGAAACGTCCAGACTGCTGCATACCTTGTGCAAGTGAATGCCCTTCTAAGACTCGAGAACGAACAGATAATAAAAGATTTTGTACATGTGTTTTTTCACTTTGCCTACTCACGGCGCGCAAAGCTTCTTCAAGTGGAATAGCAGCGGCAACCAAGACCGAAAGTTGTCTAGTCATGAGTGCCAAATCGTAAGCACTGAACTTTTTTTGGAATAACCCCTGACTCTGATGTTTATCTTTTTGTTCAACAGGGTCAACACTAATTGGTGTCCATGCTTTATCGCGTAATTGTTGGCGAATCTGGCGCGCTGAGTCTCCCTCAAGCACTCCTTTTTGCTGCTTCCCTGAAGCATCAATGGCAGTAAATTGATATGCAGGCATGGTAATGTTCTAATTTTCCAAAAATAATAGTCGCTGCTGTTGCATCTATGCTACGCAATCATTCATATTCGTTCTATAGCCTGTGTAGAATACCCAAGTCCTCTTCACGACGCTATGCCGTTTTTTAAAATTGACGAAATGAGCCTCTATGACCATAACGCCAAAGCCTGATTCAGTTGTTTATCGTGTGCGTGTAGCCGTACCTGTACATCTGTACGACACTTTTGACTATACACTCACCCAAGCACAATATGAACGGGCTCACGTAGGCTCACGCGTCGCTATTTCATTTGGACGCCAAAATCTGATTGGCATCATTACTGAAAAAGTTGACCCAAGTGAATCATTTACAGGCACCTTTCAGCTTAAAGCCATTTCTGACCTTTTAGACGATGAGCCTATTTTAGATGAACAAGTTTTAAGTTTATTGACATGGTCAGCCCAGTATTACCAATTTCCAATTGGCGAGGTCATGCAAACCGCCCTACCCGCATTATTGCGTCAGGGCAAACCAATGGATGTTTTGTTCCATCTTTGGAAAATCACACCATGTGATAATGTTGAAGCACTTCTTAAACGCTCTGTTAAGCAACAAGACGCGTATCAAATTTTAAAATTACACCCTGCCGGAACTACAGAGAATATTCTTAATTTAAGTGGTGTAGAAACGGCTACGCTTAAAGCACTTCAAAAGAAAGGACTGGTTGACTGTACGCTTGAACCGCACGACTTTAGCCCATCGCCTGTTGAATTGGCACAAATGCCGCTCACGCTAAATGAAGACCAAAAGAAAGCAACCCAGCACGTCGTAAACGCACAGCATCAATACCAAGCCTTTTTATTAGATGGTTTAACAGGAAGCGGTAAAACTGAAGTTTATCTGCACATCATGCACGAAGTGCTAAAGCAAGGTAAGCAAGTACTGGTGTTAGTCCCTGAAATTGGTCTAACCCCTCAAACGATTTCTCGTTTTAAATCACGTTTTAACTGTGATATTGCTCTATTACACTCGGGCTTAAATGACTCCAAACGCTTGCAGGCATGGCAACAGGCCCAGACTGGCAAAGCATCTATTATTTTAGGAACCCGCTCAGCCATCTATACGCCACTGCCACGTTTGGGCCTCATCATCTTAGATGAAGAACATGATCTGTCTTATAAGCAACAAGAAGGCTTCCGCTACCATGCGCGTGATGTCGCTCTTTATCGAGGTCACTTACAAAGCTGCCCTGTTATTTTAGGTTCAGCAACTCCAAGCATAGATAGTTATTATTTAGTCGAAACTGGCAAATTAACTGCACTGCAACTCAACAAACGTGCTGGACATGCACTTTTGCCTAAAATGCATTTGATTGACCTTAAAATTGTCAAAAAACAGCATGGAATTAGCCAGCCTTTAATCGAACAGATTAAAAATACCCTAGCCAGAAAAGAACAGGTTTTAATCTTTTTAAACCGTCGTGGCTATGCACCTGTACTGGTCTGTGAAAGTTGTGGATGGCAAGCAAATTGTCCGCATTGTGATGCCCATTTTACTTTACATACTCAGCCTTATTCTTATTTACACTGCCACCACTGCGGCACTGTTCATCGCTTGCCAGACCATTGCCCTGAATGCCAGCAAAAAAGCTTAAAAACCCTAGGAGCAGGGACAGCCAAGGTTGAAGAGCACTTACAAGAACTATTTCCAGACTATGATGTGATTCGGGTTGACCGTGACAGTACCAGTCGTGTCGGTAGCTGGCAAAAAATTTATGACCGTATTCATCAAAACAAACCAACAATTTTACTCGGCACTCAAATGTTGGCAAAAGGTCATCATTTCCCACACGTAACTTTGGTTGCTATTTTAGACATTGATGCTGGGTTACTGAGTGTCGATATTCGTGCGCCAGAGCGTACTGCGCAATTAATTGTACAAGTCGCTGGTCGTGCAGGTCGTGGTGAACACAAAGGCCATGTTTATTTACAGACCTTAAGACCAGATCACCCTTTACTAACCACACTCATCGAAAAAGATTATCGGGCGGTTGCTAAACAGACTCTTGCGGAACGTAAAGTCGCATTGCTGCCACCTTATCGTTATGCAGTACTGATACGTGCAGAATCTAAAGATCGTGACTATACCTTACATTTTTTAAATGAAGCGGCGGAACAATTACGCCAAATTGCAGGTGAAATTGTTGATATTTGGGGTCCGATTCCAGCACCGATGGAACGTAAAGCTGGGCGCTACCGCGCCCACATGGTGATTTTATCTGCTGACCGTGCTCGCCTACATTTTTACTTAAGACAATGGTGGTCACAATTGGTTCATGCACCACGGCAGCATCAACTTAGGCTATCAATTGATGTTGATCCGCAAGAATTTAATTAGATGATTTGAATATCATGGTGTGAAGAAGCTTTTTTGGCTTTACACTTAAAAGAGACTAATACATTCGAGGCAATGAATGTCATTCTTACTGCAAGCAACAATTTTTCTTGGAGCTTCTCTGATTTTAGTCCCTCTTGGCAAACGCCTAGGGATAGCAACAGTTTTAGGCTATTTATTTACAGGAATACTTCTGGGTCCTAGTGTTTTAAATATTGCACATGACCCTGAAGCAATTATGGAACTTGCCGAATTTGGCGTTATCTTATTAATGTTCCTGATTGGTTTAGAGTTACGCCCCCAACGTTTATGGGAAATGCGTGACTCTATTTTTGTAATGGGAAGTCTGCAAGTCCTCATTAGTGGGGCTGTTCTTATGTTGATCGTACTATTACTGTTTCAACAACAGCTTTCTGTCAGCTTTGTCATTGGGTTTGCCCTTGCGCTATCTTCTACAGCTTTTGTATTACAACTTCTGACCGAAAAGCAGCAACTCAATACGACTTATGGTCAGCAGTCTTTTTCCATTTTACTTTTCCAAGATATAGCGGCTATTCCCTTACTTGCCATCATTCCATTATTGGCAGGAACAGAATCAACCCATCATGGAGTGGCTTATTTTGCGGCTATCATTGCAACGTTTACTGGTCTATTTCTGTTTAGTCGCTATGTGATGCGTCCCTTCTTCCGCTTTGTTGCTAAAAGTGGAGCGACTGAACTTATTACAGCAGTAGGATTATTTATTATTCTTGCTGTTGTGTTGCTTATGGACACTTTAGGAATTAGCACCACATTAGGTGCATTCCTTACAGGTGTATTATTAGCAGATTCAGAATTTCGCCACGAAGTTGAAGCGAGTATTGCACCGTTTAAAGGTTTATTGCTTGGCTTATTCTTTATGACCGTCGGCATGACTACACAGCTGTCACTGCTCATTGAAATGCCTTTGCTTATTATTGGTGGAGCAGTCGGCTTATTACTCATCAAAACGCTGATATTGACCGCCATCGCCCGCTATAAAAAATATAGTTGGAATAACAGTTTGCTTTTAGGTACTTGCTTGGCACAAGGTGGAGAATTTGCTTTTGTAATTTTGAGTCTTGCAAAAAGTGAGAAGGTTTTAACTCAAGCTATATTAGAACCCGTGACTCTGATCGTGACATTGTCGATGGTACTTACACCAGTAATTTACTGGATCATGGCAACTCAGGTCATTCCTCTGTTTAATAAAGAACGTCCACCTGAATATGACGAGATTCCTCAGCAAGATAACCCGATTATCATTGCTGGCTTTGGTCGATTTGGACAAATCATCGCGCGTATTGCCCGCCTACAGCATTTAGGCTTTACTGCAATCGACAACAATCTTTATCAAGTGGACTTTGTTCGTCGCTACGGCGGCAAGCTCTATTATGGCGATGTAACCCAGCCCGATTTACTGCGTTCTGCCGGTATTGAAAAAGCTAAAGTATTTATTTTAGCGATTGATGATGTTGAAGACTCTATGAATGTCGCGCGTCATCTTAGATTAAATTATCCAAACTTAAAGCTGTTGGCTCGTGCTCGTGACCGCCACCATGTCCATCTTTTAAGAGATTTAGGTGTTGAATACATTTGGCGTGAAACGTATTTATCTTCATTAGGTATGGCTTATCGCGCTTTACGAGAACTTGGAATCTCTGATGAACAAGCCTATAACAATATCGAAATCTTTCGGGATTATGATGAGAAATTGCTCATACAGCAGCAAAGTATTTATACTGATGAACAGAAGATTTTTGAAACACATCGTAATGCCTTAGCCGAGCTTGAACATTTGTTTGAAAGTGATGCGCAGCAACAGGCTACATCAAAACATGATGTTAATTTAAAGCGTCATTTACAACCAAATCGCATCGACATTACAAGAGATCATCTAGAATAACTTGAGATTTCAGAAAATGGCTATATTAAGGACTTATTCACATTGCCTAAATAATTGGACAATGGGCCAAAGCTGCCCCTGTCCGGCTTGCGGCTTAGCTGCATTTCCTGAGCTTGATTAAAACGAAATAGTTATACTCTGCTTAGGGCCCTGGAGAATATTATGTCTGATTTACGCCAACGCTTTTATATAGAGAACTTTCCAGTACGTGGAGAAGTAGTTCATCTAGAAGAAGCCCTACAAACTATCTTAGCTCAACGTGACTATATGCCTGCGGTTAAAATTCTGCTAGGTGAAATGTTGAGTGCCACTGCATTACTTGCAAGTACACTAAAAATCAAAGGCCGTATCAGCTTGCAAATCCAGGCTAGCGGCACCTTCAAATGGGCGATGGCTGAATGTAACCATTTAGGAGAGGTTCGTGCTTTAGCGGACTATGAAACCGACCCTCGCTTTGTTGAAGCAACAGACAGCAGCACAGTTCTTGGCGCTTTAGTTAATCCGGTTTTATTTATTAATATTGAACCGGAATTTGGCGAACGTTATCAAGGGATCGTGCCGCTTGATCAAGTGACTTTAGCGGGTTGCTTAATGCAATATTATGATTTATCTGCACAAATTCCAACTCGTATTGTGTTGGCAAGTACAGATAAGCGTTCTGGCGGTTTACTGATTCAACTCTTACCACGTCATGATGAAGAAGAGCAAAACTTGGTCGATGAAGATTTATGGCCACGTTTGACGATGTTGACCGAAACATTAAAAGCTGAAGAGCTTACCAATTTAGATGCAAATGAAATCTTATATCGTTTATATAACGAAGAAGAAGTTCGTTTACCAGAAATTGAAGCATTAAAATTTGGCTGTACATGTTCAAAAGAACGCTGTGCAAATGCCCTGATTCAAATTGGTGTAGACGCTGTTCATGAAACTCTAGAACAGCAGAACCCGATTCGTATGGACTGTCAGTTCTGTAATACGCAATATACCTTTACCGCTGAAGAAGCTTTAGCGTTATTTGGTGAACATTTAAGTTAATATTTTAACTTTATAAAAAGGCGGTTATACCGCCTTTTTATTTACCTGTATTTTTTGATGATAATTTTCAACATGTTAATTTAAATAGGATAATATAAGGCTACTTTATAGCCTAATAAATAAGACGCCTAAATACCATGAATTATTTTGATTATTTTCTCTTTATTTTTAGCGTAGTTATTATGATTGCGACCCCTGGCCCTGTCATGATTTTAGTTGCAAGCGCTGGACTTAAAGGGGGCTATAAAAAAGCACTGGAAACCATTTTTGGTACAAACCTAGCATCCCTTGTTTTAATTTTTATTTCAGTACTAGTTTTAAAAGGAGTACTGAGTGTTAATGATAGTTACCTCAATATCATTCGTATTTTAGGCTGCCTATATATTGGTTATTTGGGTTTTAGTATTCTCAAAGAAGTGATTCAGGCACCTCACCCAGAAGCGATACAAACAGTTTCAGCACAAAATGGTGGCTTTAAAAAAGGTTTTCTTGTCGGTATTTCGAACCCAAAAGATATTATCTTTTTCTCGGCTTTCTTTCCGCAATTTGTCTCTATTACCCCTCAGTTAAATTTAAGTTTAACCCTACTTACTCTGACATGGATTGTTTTAGACTTCCTCACCTTATCTTTGGTTTATATATTCTTCCGTCGCCTTTCTAACAGTCATTTATATCCAAAAATATTAGGCCTCTGCGGTTTATTACTTCTACTTATTGCTCTTTACGGCTTATATCAGAGTTTCATCTAATTCATTAGAGGTATAGTCTAATTTTTCTATACCTCTTTACGTTCCTCTGTATTTCGCAATAGAACAACTCTTATACAATCTAGCTTATTGAAAACTCTAAAAATCGTTTCATAATGAAATAAACAACACCATCGTGATAAAACATTATGGCAAAAAATTATTATGAAGAATTAGGGGTTACACGCAAAGCCTCTGCTGATGAAATTAAAAAAGCTTATCGAAAATTAGCCCGTAAATATCATCCCGACATCAGCAAAGAAAAAGATGCAGAAGAAAAAATGCAGGCCATTAATGTTGCCTACGACACATTAAGCAATGCAGATAAAAAAGCCGAATATGACCAAATGTTAGATCATCCTCAAGGTTTTAATAACTTTGGTCAAGGTGCTGCACAAGGTGGTTTTGATGAAGCACAGTTTTATCGTCAAAGTTTTACAGGCGGTGAACAAGCAGACTTTAGTGGTTTTGAAGATTTATTTGGTCGCTTTGGTGCAGGCTTTGGCGGTGGCCAACAACAATATCAAAGACAACAACGTAGTTATCGCGGTGAAGATCAACATGCCAGCATAGAGGTTGATCTTGATATTGCCTATCATGGTTCAACCCAGCAAATTACTCTGCAAATTCCAACCATGAACGCTTATGGCGAGCCTGAAGTTCAACGCAAGACCTTGCAGGTAAAAATACCAAAAGGCATGAAAGAAGGTCAGCAAATCCGCTTAAGTGGGCAAGGCCAAAGTGGGATTAATGGTGGTGCTAACGGCGATCTTTATATTGAAATCCAGTATAAAGATACAGACCGTGTTCATGTCGAAGGCAGTGACGTATATCTGACTGTAGATGTAACTCCATGGGAAGCAGCATTAGGCCAAGGTATTGAAGTAAAAACACCAGCAGGATCTTTACATGTAAATTTACCTAAAAATGCAAAACAAGGACAACAGCTACGTTTAAAAGACAAAGGGATACCAAATAAAACGCCAGGGCATCTGTATTTAATTTTAAATATTGTATTCCCGCCTGCAAATTCTGAAAAAGAAAAAGAAGCGTATCAGCAACTGGCAGAAGCATTTGCTTCATTCGAACCTCGTTCATCTCATTAGGGAGCAAGATCATGACAACCATTCACTATCGAGAAATTGTATATGACGGCCATACCTTTAGTGCAGAGGTCGTTGATGAACAATCGACTTTTGATTTACAACAATTTGCCCAAGCTTGCGGCCAAAGTCCTGACTGGATTCTTCAGCTCATTGAATATGATATTTTATCAGTCGAGAACACACCTGAAGCACACCAGTTTATGGGCGAAGATGTCGCACGTGCACGTAAAGCGTATCGTCTACAACGTGACTTTGACGCAAGTTTGGCGGCAGTTGCTGTGATGTTAGATTTGATTGATGAAGTGCAACAACTTAGAAAACAGTTGAAGCATTTTCATTAGATTAGATAGTCACGACGGAGTCCTACTGGCACTCCCTATCTATTTCATCAGTTAATTACGTTACTTTTGTTTTGGCAAAAGTAACCAAAACCATTGTCATCCACAAAACCTGTTCACTACTTTCATTTAAAATATTACTTTGCAAAAACAATAATTTTTAAATTATGGGCAGGTTGTGGATGACGCTTAGCTCAAGCAAATTTGGAAAAAATTCAATAAAAATTGAAGAATTATTTCAACCGAGTAATCTTTTCCACTTCCTTCAAAGTCTGCTTAATCGGTTCATATTCCAAAAACCAGAACAAATTCATCCGATCCTGACGATGTTGTTGAGCCAATAAATCAATCACACTTTTTTCACCGCGCCCTACCAAATGTTGTCGATAGAAGTAATAAAGCAAGAAAATCGTACTTAGCAGCATGACACCCAGCATAATCCAGAAACCTACTGGTGACTTAAGCCCTGGAATAAACTCAAAGTTCATTCCATAAATACCCGTTAAAAGAGTAAGCGGTGCAAATACGGCAGTAATAATGGCAAGAATACGCATATTCTCATTGGTCTGGTTTGCAATTGCTGAGAAGTGCAAATCAATCGCTGACTGAATAGCGCTACGTAAACGTAAAGTATGTTTTTGAATACGTTCGACATGACTCATTAAATCATTCAAACGAACTAACAGAAGATCTTGAGAATTATGTGTCTTCTCACCAATAACATGATGATAGTTTTCTACAATTTCATCTCGAAACTCTTGTAAGGTTTCGATTTGCTCTTCGCATAAATTTTCAACCTGCTGAAAGGCCATGTTTTCATGAAACAGCTGATGCCATTGTTTAAAACGGCGATTACCTTGCAGCAATTGCTGTTGCCAATGCTCGACCCTTCTAGTCAAAGGTGAACGGATATCAAGGTAGCCATCCACCATACTATTAAGCAGTCGTAAACATAAATCTACAGGTGAATTAGGCAGCTTACGGGTTTTGTTTTGTTCTTCCAAAGTTTTACATAAAATATTTTCGAGACGTTGAATATAGTTTTCAATCGACTTATTGCCCTGCTCACGAACACTAATCAGAACTTTAGGAGTAAAAATAAAGCTAATCGGCGTGGTTGCTAGGCCAAATACACTCTCATGGGATTCCCCATTTTTAATTTCATCATCAGGTGTAACGAGCTTTCTAAAAATAAGCAGGTCATATTCTTCAAGCGTATCAAATGCACAAGGGTGCTCAATATTCGCAATATCTCGCATATGAAATTCATTAATAACCACACCTGAAAGCTGCTGAATCTTTTGTTGCCATTCTTCGTTATGGTTCACCACATCAGCTCTGACACTATCAATCCAGAAAAACTCCAGAATGTGTTCATTATGCTGTTCACGGCTTAAAAAGACATAACCGTCAGCTTGATGGCGATAAAAGTAATAAACCTGCATACCACAATGATCTGTTTTTGTATTACTTGCATCATGCCATAAAAAAAGTCCGCATCAAGCGGACTTTTTCATGTCACTAGAACAATTATGCTTGTTCAATGTCTTTCATAGTCAATTTGATACGACCACGATTATCAACATCAGCAACTTGTACTTTCACTTCCTGACCTTCTTTAAGAACATCAGTTACGTTCGCAATACGTTCATTTGAAATTTGCGAAATATGAAGAAGACCATCAGTACCTGGCATGATATTTACAAACGCACCGAATTCTACGATACGGATTACTTTACCGTCATAGATCTTACCTGGTTCAACTTCAGCAGTAATTGCTTGAATCTTAGCAATTGCAGCTTTAGCAGCAGCTTTAGTTTCACCAAATACGCGAACTGTACCGTTGTCTTCGATATCAATTGCAGCTTTAGTTTCTTCAGTAATTTGACGGATAGTTGCGCCGCCTTTACCAATAACATCACGGATCTTGTCTGGGTTAATGTTAATCACTTCAAACGTCGGTGCATGAGCACTGATTTCAGCACGAGCACGTGAAATGACTTTATTCATTTCGTTTAGGATGTGCATACGACCAGCAAATGCTTGGTTTAATGCAACTTCCATGATTTCTTCAGTAATACCTTCAATCTTGATGTCCATTTGAAGCGCAGTAATACCGTTTGCAGAACCTGCTACTTTAAAGTCCATATCACCTAAGTGATCTTCATCACCCAAGATGTCAGAAAGTACTGCGAAACGCTCGCCTTCTTTCACTAAGCCCATTGCGATACCCGCAACTGGTGCTTTAAGCGGAACACCTGCATCCATAAGTGATAATGAAGCACCACATACAGAAGCCATTGAAGATGAACCGTTAGATTCAGTAATGTCAGATACAATACGAATTACATACGGGAAGCGGTCAGCAGCAGGAAGAACTGCTTGAACACCACGACGTGCTAAACGACCGTGACCAATTTCACGACGCTTAGGACCAGATTCACGGCCTGTTTCACCTACAGAGTATGCAGGGAAGTTATAGTGCAACATGAAGTTGTCAGTTTTAGTACCAGCAAGGGTATCAACCATTAACGCATCACGAGTATTACCCAAAGTTGTTGTTACTAACGCTTGAGTTTCACCACGTGTAAATAAGGCAGAACCGTGTGCACGATCTAATACGCCAACTTGAACGTCGATAGCACGAACAGTTTTAGTATCACGACCATCAATACGTGGCTTACCTGACAAGATGTTGTCACGTACTGTACGGTATTTAAGGTCTTCGAATAATTCGTTTACTTCATCAGCAATACCAGTTTCGTCATTTTCTGGAACGAACTGAGCTACAGCTTCTGCATAAAGTGCATCAAGTGCTGCGTAACGATCTTGTTTAACCGCAATTGTATATGCTTCAGAAATTTTAGCTTCGAAAGCTGCTTTTAATTGCTCAAGAAGAGCTTCGTTTTTAGTTGGAGCAACCCAAGTTGACTCAACAGCACCAGCAGCGGCAGCAAATTCTTTAATCGCTTGAATTGCAATTTGCATTTCGTCATGACCGAAAAGAACAGCACCCAGCATTTGGTCTTCTGAAAGTTCTTTCGCTTCAGATTCAACCATCAATACAGCAGATTCTGTACCTGCAACCACAAGGTCAAGGTCACTTTCTTTCAACTGTTCGAAGTTCGGGTTAAGAACATATTCACCGTTGATTAAACCAACACGTGCACCACCAATTGGACCACGGAAAGGAGTACCAGCAATAGACAATGCTGCTGATGTACCAAGCATTGCTGCAATGTCAGCATCCATAGTTTTGTCAGAAGAAACAACAGTTGCTGTTACTTGAATTTCGTTGAAGTAACCTTCTGGGAACAACGGACGAATTGGACGGTCAATAAGACGTGAAATTAAAGTTTCAGCTTCAGAAGCACGACCTTCACGCTTACCGTAACCACCAGGGATACGACCAGCTGCATATTGTTTTTCTTGATAGTTAACTGTTAACGGGAAGAAGTCTTGACCCGCTTTTGCTTTAGGTTGAGCAACAACTGCAACTAAAACAGTTACGCCACCCATAGTAATTAAAACTGTGTTTGCTTGACGTGCAACGCGACCCGTTTCTAAAACGACTTGATGTTGACCGAATTGGAATTCTTTACGAACGATATTAAACATTGACATGTATTGTATTTTCCTAATTTTATTCTAGTGAGACCCCTAAGGTTTGGCATTCAGACTACACCGATTGGTAGATAAATGACAAAGCTTAGAAGCCATCACACTAGATCAATTATTTAAAATAAGTTAAACGCAAAGAAGGAGCGCACAAGCGCCCCTTCTAAAAATCACTTAACCTAACATTAAGTGAAACTCTCTTTTCAGCGATAAAGCATTGCGACATGCGAAATAGCGAAAACAAAGTGAAAATCGAATTAACGACGTAAACCTAAAGCACCGATCAAAGCAGTGTAACGACCGTGGTCTTTACCATTTAAGTAGTCGAGCAATTTACGACGTTGGTTAACCATACGGATCAAACCACGACGGCTGTGGTGGTCGTGTTTGTGAGCTTTGAAGTGACCTTGTAAATCATTGATTTGAGCAGTCAATAAAGCTACTTGTACTTCTGGTGAACCAGTGTCATTTTCAGCGCGAGCAAATTTAGCAATGATCTCTGCGCGGTCTGCATTAGTTAAAGCCATTCGATTTCTCCGAGATGCTTAAAAAAGTAAACGATATGAATCAGTTGAGGCAACTGACTGCCGTGCATCACTACAGCAAGTCGCCTATTTTAAGGTATCTATAGGTGGATTGCAAAATAGTTTTCAGTAACTTGTCATTTTAGACACTGACATGAGGACCTTAACCCTGCACACTAGCCTCGAATAAAAAGAAAGAAGCGCGAGGGACGTGTGAAAATTTTTTCAACCAACACTTGTCCAGTACCGGACAATATTGAGCAAGTCATTCGACAAAAAGATGAAGTTGCTGCTGAACAGGGTGGAATGAGTGATCACCAGATTCAAAAAATCTGGAAAAGTATAGAAGGACTATATAAAACCGGAAACTATCCACTCATTACCTTTTGTTTACGCAGACAAGGTAAAATTTTGCTGAATCGAAGCATTGGATATGCCCAAGGAAACTCTCCGGCAGGACTTCAAGAAAATGTCCTGATTGCAACACCTGATACACCTGTTTGCCTATTTTCAGCATCAAAGATGATTACAGCCATGTTGATTCATCTATTAGATGAAAAGGGTGAAATCAATTTACTTGATCCCGTGAGCTATTATGTTCCTGAATATGGTGTCAACGGTAAGCGTCGTGCAACGATCTTTCATTTATTAGCACATCGTGGTGGCATTCCTTATATTGATGGCGATGTCACACCAGATTTATTGTTTGATAAAGACGAAATTTTAAAACGTTTATATGCTGCCCGACCTGTGTCTCCTGCTGGCAATCACCTTGCCTATCATGCTGTTACGGCAGGTTATATTTTAGGAGAAGTCATTGAACGGGTGACTGGGCAGGATTTACGTGAATTTGTACATCAAACTATCGAAAAACCAATGGGGATGCCTTATTTCAATTATGGCTTAAATCCAGAATACCGTTCAGAAGTTGCCTTAAACTGTGCAACAGGTCTACATCCACGCCTTGGTACCGATCACTACCTGAATCATGTGTTAGGTGGCGGTTTACAACTTGCAGTTGATGTGACTAATGATAGTCGTTTTATGGACACCATTTGCCCAGCTGGAAACATCTATACCAGTGCAGAACAAGCCGGCCGTTTCTTTGAAATGCTTTTAAGTGGAGGAAGCTACGGCGGTCAGCAAATCTTTAGTGAGAAAACAATTTTCAGAGCAACACTGCCAACCACAGGCGTTAACATTGACCGTACTTTGTTAATTCCAATGCGCTATGCTCTGGGGCCAATGTTAGGTAGCAATCCTGTAGGTCTTTTTGGCCCAATGACAGGACAAGCATTTGGTCATTTAGGATTCTCTAACATTTTATGTTGGGCCGACCCTGAAAGAGATATCAGTGTTTCTCTATTAACAACTGGTAAATCTGTAGTAGGTACTCACCTGCCTGCTTTAGCTAAAGTGCTCTATCAAATCTCAACCCAATGTCCACGTATACCAAGAGATCAACGCCGTTCGTTATTTGGTAGTGATTCTCATGAAACTGACTTAGTGTAGAAACAAATAAAAAACCCAAGCATTTCTGCTTGGGTTTTTTGCGCTGTAGTTTTTGTTTATCGTGTTATTACTGTTTTTATTGTCGTTGGTGAGATGCTAGTCACATCCTTCTTGTTGTTTTAACTCACTTCCGATGTTTTTGTTTCTATTTCCTTATGTGATGTATTGTGACATATCCAATTATGAAGAAAAGTAGTATTTTTCTTATCATCATGTAAGTGAAAACGTACAGGTCTGTATAATATTTGGTAAATCGCCATTTTAACCTTTAACGTACAGTTCTGTATAACATATAACTTAACAATTCACAGGAAAAATGCCTGTTTTGAAATCATATTATAGATAAATATATTGATATTATTGATTTAAATCTTTAGACAAAAACAGAGTGAAGATAGTGCTAAAAACGAAATGTTGTAATGCTTTTTTTAAACATAGTGAAAAATAGAATATAAAAAAGCCCTGTAGTCTCTCCCAAAACTACAAGGCTTAGCGGCTGTAAGTTTCCTCTTTATACACCTACTTCATTGTAAGTTCGCAGTCTCTCGACTTAAGTTATTATTATTGTGCGATTTTGCCCGACATTCCGTGCCAAGCTCGTTGTGCGTTTATAATCTCAAAAACACGGGGTGTACTCTAGCAGCAAATATCTCGAATCTATGTAAGCTTTTTCTTACAAGGGTGAAAATATTAAGTTTGTCTTAACGAACTAATCGATTAACTTTTTGAACTAAACCGCTTTTTCGTGTAGTACGAACTGTAAATGCTTGTAATAAAGCCTCTTGATGTACTAAAAGACTGACTACTTTCTTAGCTCGTGTAATTGCAGTGTAAATAAGTTCTTGGCTTAATAAGTTCTTGGCAGCCTGATCTAAAACGACAGCAGTATGAGTAAATTCAGACCCTTGCGATTTATGAATTGTTAAGGCGAATGCACTTTGAATACTTTTAGGTAATCGATTTGCAGCAACCCATTTGTTCAAACTTGGAAAATATACTTCAAACTGCTGTGGCTGAGTCCTGTGCTCAAAACACAAACCAATATCGCCATTTGAAATACCGAGCTGATAATCGTTATAAGTCATCATTACAGGACGACCCACGTACCATCCTCCAAGAGTCACTATTGAAAGTTGCTGTTGCAACCAACGCTGCGCATATTGGTTTAACTGCTGCAACCCAAACGGGCCATGCCGAACCGCGGTTAAAATCCGGTAGTCATCAAATGCTTTTACTACATTTTGGACCTGTTCAATCGAGCGCTCTTCTTTTAAATAATTTTTTAGACTCTGTACATACCCTTGAAAACCGAGCATGAGCTTCTGATAATAAATTTCGACTTCTGCGTGATTTCCTTCTGGTAAATACTCAAGCTGAACAACATCAGGCATATCTCTTTGTAAAAGTATGGGCTTTAATTCTGAAACCTGAACAATATCAACTTCAAACCGCTGTAAAACCTCTACATGGTCTTGTTGATAGCTTTGAGCCTGAATAAATTTAGCCACTTGTCCAATCAATGCACCTTCAGCAAAACGACGACTGGTTTGTAATTGTACCCGGTTATCAGCCAACGCCTGTATTTGCTGCAAATCTGCAAGAACCGCACCGACATCGACAGAAGCGAGCTGATTTGCATCTCCTAATAAAATAATTCGACAAGACTCAGGCACTGCTTCAAATAAAAGAGTAGCCAGATTTAAATCCAGCATGGAAGCTTCATCCACCACAATCACGTCATAAGGCAAAGGCTGTTTTTGATTAAACCGTGGTGTCTGGCTATGTCCCATCCCCAACAAACGGTGAATCGTTTGTGTTCCCTGATTTCTGAGCTCTTCACTCACTAATCCGGACTCAAGCAATTTAGGATCATTAAACGAGTTCTGTAAGGCTTCTTGCATTCGCTGTGCTGCTTTACCTGTAGGAGCAGCCATCGCTACACGAATATGTGGAATTGCTTGGCTAAGTACAGCAATGATACGTGCAAGTGTATAAGTCTTACCTGTACCTGGCCCACCGGTAATAATACTCAAACTCTGCCGAGCAACCATTTGTAAAGCTGCCTGTTGATGAGGATCGGTAAGCAGGTCTAAATAGTCATCACAAGAGACTGGTTGAATTAATTGTTGCTTTAATCGACAAATTTGTTCTGCAAGTCGTTGCTCTAGGTGCCAATATCGGTATAATGCCAACCCCTGCTCATCGTAGACGCACGGCGCAACTTTTAAGGTTGCTTGATCGGCAGATATAGCAAGCTGACCAAGTGCTGCAATTTGCTCTGAACTGATATCAATACAACTATCGCCTTGTAAGCTCGCTTCAATAAGCTGCTGCAAGTAAGAAGTGGCTTCTGACACTTGCGATTGTTCAGTAAATGGAGCCTGATTTAAGAAGTTACTCCACGTTGTTAACCAGCTTAAATCGGCCTGTTCAGAGCTATTTAGATTGTCCACACACTTATCCACCTAGTTTTCCACACGCTTGTCCACATGGTTATAGACAGGCTTATCCACATGCCAAGTATTTGTTAATATTAAAATTACATAATTTATCAGCATTTTTCATGCAATTTTATCCTCAGCAAAATACCCTAAAATGGCATCAAGACGCAGAATAAACTCGACGCTAGGTTCCCAATAATAGTACCCCTGCTCTGCTTCACCATTCATGCCACGTAAATAAAGATAAGTTGCCCCACCTAAGTGTTGCTCAATCTGGTAATCCTGCATTTTGACTTGCAAATAGCGATGTAACGCAACGAGATATAAACCTGCTTGTAGCCAGTAACTTGCCAAAGACATGCTTTGAGCAATGCTATCGCTACGATAATCTGCAAGATCATCCCCTAAGTAATTACTTTTATAATCGGCAATGTGGTAACGCTGACCATCAAAATAAACCAAATCGATAGAACCATTAAGGTAACGCGCTGAACGAGCCTCAAGTAACTCCGGCATATTCAACCCATACTCAGCGAAGAGCTGCTGAATACGTGTCATTGCTAAAACCCGATCTGAGAGTGCCAAATAAAAAGGAAACTCTGACAAATACTGATCTTGTTGGAGCTGGTTTAATCGAAAGCCTTGAGAAAGCGGTGTTCGCAAAATATCTTTTAACCACTCTGCAACTGACTGGTAAAGCAGATTTTCTGCATCTTCCTCTTCTGGGAAGCTCTCGTTATATTTACTGAGTAAATCTTGCCAAAGGCTACTATAGTCATTTTTAAAACGACGACGTATTTCTATGACCCAGTCATCTGAACATTGAAAATCAATATGTTCAAATATTTCATGCAAGAAATTACCGGCAAGCGTTCCTCTAGGAAAGTTATTCTTTATCCAGTCAATCGGCTGAGCACTGATTGCTTCAGCAGTATTGATTAAGTCCAACTCATCTTCTGCTAATACAGCATCATTGCTCTGGCTGGCCAATAAATCTGTGCCAGCCTTATGTTTTAAATGCTGTGCCAAGTAACTGAAACTGGTTTTCCCTCTCGAATAAAAACGTTGTTCAGGAAACCGTTTTGCTTGTATTTCAATAACACTGGTTTGCTTGGTTAAATGAATTGCTTGTGGAATCTGTTCCAAAACCATTTCATCCGTACAGCAACGGTGTTGAAAAGGTTCAGCTCTATTTTTCCAAAAAGCGAGACCTGATACTGACTTGCCATCAATATCTTGTAGGACAGCATAGACGCGGTGGCTTGCTCGCGTTAAAGCGACATACCAAAGACGATTCTGTTCAGCGAGCGCTCGTTCTTCGTGCTGCTTAAGTTCTATTTCATTCAAATAAGTCTTGTCAGCAATCGCAACGACACGTTGAGTCAAAGTCTGGTTTGAGTCCGGTTTGACAATATCTTGGGTCGAAAAATTGAGTGTTTTATTATTTTCTCGAAAGGGCTTGTCTGCACCTAATAAAAATACAATCTTAAATTCCAGCCCTTTTGACTGGTGAATTGTCATGAGCTGAACACCAGCTTCACTCGATAATTTACGTTCTAACTCCCAATCACGGTCAAGAGGAGAACGCAACTGTTTGAGATACCAGTGATAAAGGTTCTGAGCACCTGAGTATTTTTCACTATGCTGACTCAGAATTTCAGTTAAATGACGCAAGTTCACCACAACCCGTTCATTATCTTTACTTTGGGCAACAACCAAATTTTGCCATATATCAAACTGGATGAGACATTGTTGCCATGCCACTAAAAAGCCTTGAGCGGACCACAACTCTCTAATCGTGTCAAAACCAGTCATAAACTGGCTTAACCCTTCGGCTGTCTGCTCAAGTTGCAAGAGTTGTTTTAAATCCATGGCAAATAGACGGCTAATCAAAGCTCGCTTCACTTTTGCCTCATCGTAAGGATGAAGTATGGCGGTCAGCAAAGCCCCCACGTCTTGAGCAATCGTGCAGTCGAAAACACTTCGTTTTGAAGGCCTGTTAACCCGAATTCCTAAACGCTCTAGCTCAAATTGAACTTTATCCAGCCCATCATGATTACGAGACAATACCGCAATATCATCTTCGTTTAAGACTTGAGTCTGAGCATCTTTTTGAAAATATAGTTGTCCAGCATGTGACTGGTTAAGTAGATCTCGAATCTTCCATGCAACTTGCTGAGCCTCTGTTTCTTTATCTTTGAGCATTAACCAGCGCAAAGGGTGAGGATTATGATTGTTCTGCTCAATCAGTACAGGATGAGGTCGAGTGCCCGCTCGAATTGGGTCATATTGAACTTCTTCGCCAAAGTCGATTTGCCTTTGAAATAAGGCATCGACCACATCAACCAGATCAGCAACAGAACGATGGTTATGAATTAACTTATATTCGCGGCCATGTTTGGCTTGAATATCTTTATAGGCATTTAAAAAGGTGAGCATATCCCCACCACGGAAACCGTAAATCGCCTGTTTACGGTCCCCCACCATAATCATGCAACCTTTTTGGTAGCGCTCTGGATGGCGCCAAATGCTGGCGAGCATATCGTCTTGATCTTGGTTAGTGTCCTGAAATTCATCAACCAAAATTAAGGGATAACGTGCCTGAACGAATACAGCAAAACGCTGCCCCTGCTCACCTTTTAAAGCTTCAGAAAGTGTACGAATTTGCTGAGAAAAAGTAGTTTCACCTTTATTTTGCAAAACCTGAGGTAAACGTTTTTTCACCTCTACACATAAATAGGCTTTTAAAAAAATATGAAGCTGGTCGAACTGCTCGGCGTAGTTTTTCAGCACACCAAATAGCTGTTGAATCTGTTGGATACAAGGATGTTGATAGAATCCATCTGAAATTTCAGCAGGACATTTCTTGAAAACTTTCTGATCGGCAAGTTGACCTAAAAACTTAAAAACAAGCTCACGTTGTGCAGTCAAAGACCCATCAAAAACCAAAATGCTGTCGCTTTGCGTTAGAACTTGCAACAGCTGCGGCAAACATTCACTAAATAACTTATTAAACGCTCCATTTCGAAATACTGTCCCGCTCACATACTTGTAGTGTTCACCATCAAGCAAGTAATATGCTTCTAAAAGGCTAATATCGATTTCTGCCGCTAATTGTTTGAGCTGCGTGAGTTCTTCAAATTGAATGGTTGGTTTTTCAGGAAGTTTAAAATGAGCAGAACTAAAATTCAGTGAGTCTTCAACAAGTTTGACAAAACTATCGACACTTTTTAATTCACCTGCCAGATACAACGCATCAATCACGGTCTGAGGTTGAGACTGTATCCATTCACGCAAAACATCATGAATCAGTTGTCGGCTATAGGTTTTGGCATCATCGGTAATTTGAGCACGTTCAATTTTGCCACTCTCAAAGGCAAACTCTCGTAATAGTTTTTGACTAAAGCTATCGAGTGTCCCGACAAATAACTCATCTAATTGATCTATAACCAGTTTTAAACGTTCACACGCATAGGCAATACGCGTCGCAAAATGTTTTAGAATGTGCTGGAGTAATAAGTCAGGTTCTTGCTCTGCCTGCGTAATTAATTCGTGTTCTGTAAAACTACGCTTGGCATCTAAATAACGGTACGTTTCAACCAAACGGGCACGAATACGGCTTTTTAACTCGGCAGCGGCTGCACGGGTAAACGTGGTCGCAATGACTTGTCTAGGCAAGTATTTTTCAAGAAAGATACGGACCATCAAACTTGATAAGGTATAGGTTTTCCCTGTACCTGCCGAAGCTTCAATTAAGTGTAAACCACTAAATTCAATATCAATAATAGGTTGATAAGACACCTGTACTCTTGAGTTCATGCCTTACTCCGAATGTTGAAATTGAAAAACCGGATGATACAAATCATACGCAAACTCATCACAAGCATGTTGAAGCAAAGCTTGCGCATCTTGTTCTTGTAAAATAAAGCTCCAGTCTTGATGCAACTTACAAGCTTCATTTTGAGTCATATCCATCGTGGTAAATGACCCTGTTTCATTCCAGTATTTTAGCAGCTCAGCATAGCTCTTCTCATCCAGTTTTGCTTTTTCTGTCTGATTTGTTGTTTCCCACTGATATGCTTTAGCTTTTTCTAGCGGCTTTAATAATAAGGCTGCTGGTAAAACCAATGGTTGTTGCTGTGCATGACGCCAGATTTTAAACCATGGCTGCAAATATTGCCGAGCTTGCTCAGAACTTACGCCACTACAAATCACAGCTTGATCACTAAAAACCACAATACGGCGCTTTTCAGCTCCTGCACTTCCCTCATTCAAATAAGCTAACCAGAGTAGATATTCTAACCAGACTTTAGCGCGTCTTTTTGCCCGAGCGCTTGAAGGTTCCATACTCACCCAGTCCCGAGTTTCAGACTTCGGAATTGTAATATTCATATGAAGCTGTTTAGCAATTCGCCAAATACGCTGAGTTGTTTGTGTCACTGCTGGTGCATAATGGTGAAGGCGCTCAAGCAAACATTCTTGCTCAAACACACCTTGTTGCCATGCACTATATTTGACTTTACCGACAGGCAACTGATCAATTAATACTTCAGGTTGTGCTTGCTGTTCAGATTGTTGTAAAAAATGTCGGATCGCATAGCGCCCTAAACCATCTAATAATAAAGGTTCATTTTGGTCGAGCACTCCGACACTTCCTAAGTTTTCTACCCCTAAAGTTTTCAAATATAATCGTGCAGGGAACGTCACATCCTGTATCCAATGCTGGCTCTCTAAAACCAGCATGTCAGGTGCTTGTAGCGGATAGGTCGTATTCGCCCAAGGTTGACGGCTTCCTGAAACTTGCTGAATTTGTGAAGCGACCTTAAACCAGTGATCTTGGTAGCGAATAACACTTTTTTCTACAGTAAAACCTTTCGGGTCGAAGGGCTGTAAATCATGTAAGTGATAGAGTTGTTTTAACTGTGATGGAATCTCAATTCCTTCAATAACGACACTTTCAGATACACCATCTTCAGCTTTCACAATCAACGCAAGATGTTCACGAAACTCTTGAAGAATACTGGAAGGTTCGCGCACCTCGCCATCGTTCACATCAAAGCCGTTATAAAACAGCCATAAATTTTCTTGGGCTAATAATAAAGCATCTAAAAAAGCACCTTGATCATCTTCAAGTCGAGAGCGGTCACCTAACTGTTGACGCAGTGCATCCATCAAATCAAATGGAACGTGTGTATCACGGTTTGGAAATTGTCCGGCATCAAGATTTAGCATGACCATTAAACGATAAGGTAACGGTCGAATGTGTCCAATTTGGGCAAAGGTAATTTGCCCTGTCGGTTCAGCTTGTGCACTTTGGCTTTCTAATGTCCGTTGAATTTCTTCAATAATATAAGGCAGAGGCAAAGTAATTTTGCGCAAAGTTCCGGTTTCTGTCTCGGCGTAATAACTTGCGAGTGTCAACATTCGCTCTTGTTTCTTAACAATTTCCCGCACAGCTTTTAGAGCAGCAACACCGACCTGCTCAAATTCAACAATATCTTTGCCCAGCACTTGGAGCCAATATTCAACGGTATAGACTTTTCCTTGTTCATGCAGCGTTAGCCAATCACGGCGCTCATTCAAATCTTGATAAATTTGAATGAGTGTACCAATCAGCTCAAAATCACCCGGTTGAACTTTGGCATAACTCAACACCTGATTAAATGTCGCATGCACAGGCACGGCAATCCCAAGAGCCAATCGTTCTAAGGCAAATTTAAAGCTATATCGATAATCATCATCACCGTCACACAAACTGCGCTTGAGATGCTCTGCATCAAGCCCTCGTTTAAAGCCCGCATCGGCAAGCAAATTTAAAATCCGCTCGACCTGAACATACTCAAGTTCGTAACGTTGCTGGGTCGCATGCAAGCTTAACCAATCAGCAAAATCATCAAAGCTAAAACGGCCCTGCATCAGTTGAATACGCCCAATTACGGTACGCCAAGCATTAAGTGCATCAAGTGATGCAACACCTGCAATTTTCACTGGCAAATGTACACCTTGCTCAGTGGCAGTAGCGGGAAATACACTTCGAATTAAAGGCTCTATATCAGCCAAATTAGGCACTAAAACTAAAATATCGTTTGGGCGGCGCGGCTGTTCATGCGGTTTAGCCAACCAACCAATCAATTGCTCTTTTAATACTTCAAGTTGACGTAAAGTCGAATGACAAACATGAATCTGAATAGAGTCATCGTCTGGAGCGAGTTCATATTGCTTAGCTTGCGGTTCTACCAAATGCAAAATATCTGACTGAACTTTACCGAGTAAACTTTCAGGAAAATCATCCACAAAAGCATCAACCCACTTACCTTCTTCACCCGTAGATAAATTCGATAATAAAGAAAAGTGGTCGCGGGCTTGTTTACCCAATCTGGTTAAAAGCGGATGTCTAGACTCACGCGCTTCAGCATTAAAGTTGAGTGTGAATTTATTAAAGAAATCGCTAATTTCAGCATCTGTAGCCTTTGGGTTTTTCGCAATAAAACGCTCTTTTACCCCTAAGTCATAACGCTGCTTCCACAGTGGATCGACACTATCGGCCCAATATTCTTGTGAAGGGTTATAGTGCAAAATCAAGACATCAATATATTGGCCTAAACGGCGCAAAAACTGTAACTGGCTTGGCGGCAAATCTAATAATGTAAAAATCACTACTTGATTAGGTAATCTTGAAATAGCACGCTTACCACGGTCTGGATGATCTAACTCTTGCCAAAACAACGCGTCAATTTGCTGCATTTGCAAAAAGTCATCATGAAAATGTTGCTGCCACAACCAACGCTGCCAGCGTTCTAACTCCTCAGTTTGATGTAATGCAAAAGCAGTCACTTCATCATCTTTTTGCACAATATATTTTTCAATATCGAGTGCTCGGCCCTGTCCCCAAGCAGACAACCAGTTTTCCGGACAGGTACAACTATTTTCACAACCACGCTGGCACTGTCCACGATAAATCATATAGTTGCTAAATAGATCGGCAACCTGCTCAGCGACCCAATACAGCATTTTTTGTTTTTTTAATTGTTTATCTATGCCTTGTTCGAGTCGATCTGCACTGTCATAAATACGCTGAACAATAGAATGTAAAGGATGCGATGTGTCTATGCTCATCGTGTCAGGTTGAATAAATTCGTGCAAAGCCTGATGCACCCGCCATTTAAAAATCAAACGCGGGATGTTCGCTTTACGAACCTGCTCTTTATGCGCAGTTAAAACTTGCTGATAGGCATACCATTGGAAACCTCGTACCCGTTGGTGAAACTGGTAATTGGCACTCATGCCTTGCTGTTCTGCAAGTTTTTGTATCAGCCACTGCTCGACCACAGGACTTGGAACAATAAAATGTTGGGTTTTCAAAACCTGTAATGGATGCGTTGAAGCTTGAGATGTAGACGCCAATACACCTTGCAACAACACATCAATACGTTGACTTTGAATAACATGGATCCCCATTTATTTCATTTCCTGCTTGCATAATTTATGCACAAAATCATAAACATTCATTACTATACAACTGAATCTGACTATGTCACGTTGGTTTAAACACAGCATAATTTAACTTAAGGTGTCACTTACACTTGGTTTGAATGACGCCATCAAGAACTTATACAGGTAGACATTATGAAAATTGACAAGATTCCTGACTATATTGATCCTAGCCTAAATCTGGAACAAATTCGCGATGAGTGCCATGATCTCATCAAAAAAAGAGCTTACGTCTCAGCCGGAGCGGCAATTGTACCGATTCCTTTTTTTGACGTGGCGGTAGATTTGGGAATTTTGTCGCACCTGATTCCAGATATCAATTCCCGTTTTGGTTTAGCGCCTGAACACGTGAGCGTTTACGACCCAAAAACTAAAACTATTCATTGGGATGAGTTACGTAAACGCGGTTTTGAATTTTCAGGTTTTGTAGTCGCACGTACTACCGTTAAAAAAACATTTAACGGCTTTTTAGGCAAAATCGTAACAAAACAGGTGACTAAATTTATACCGCTAGGCGGACAAATTGTAGCAGCAAGTTTAGGCTATTTCATGATGAAAAAAATAGCAGAAACTCATCTGAATGATAGTTATAACCTTGCAAAACGTATTCAGCAAAAAAGCCGTACCACCATTGTAAATTAATCTATGCCTTATGGCTGAGAGCTTAATCTGCTCTCAGCTGTTTTAAAATCGCCCTTAATACTTCCAGACGTGCCGTATATTTATCGTCAGTTGCGACAATATACCAAGGTGCATATTCAGTACTGGTTCGCTCAAACATATCGGCTGCTGCTTTTAAATAATCGTCCCACTTATCACGATTACGCCAATCTTCTGCTGTGATTTTAAAACGTTTATGCGGTGTTTCTTCTCTGGCCTTAAAACGCTGCTCTTGCTCATCTTTACTAATCGCTAGCCAAATTTTTACTACAATCGTTTGACTATCAAATAAATCTTTTTCAAAGCGATTTATTTCATCATAGGCACGCTGCCACTCTAAAGGCGAAGCAAACCCTTCAACCCGTTCAACGAGCACGCGCCCATACCATGTCCGATCAAAAATCGTGATTTTTTCAGCTTCATTAATGCGGTTCCAAAAACGCCATAAGTAAGGATGTCGAGCTTCAAAACGTTCAGGTGCACCAATACAATGAATATCATATTCACGTGGGTCTAAGTTTTTAACAATTCGCTTAATGGCCCCGCCTTTACCAGCAGCATCCATACCTTCAAAAGCAATCACGACATTGCGTTTATCAAAACGCATGGCATCGGCAATTTTTTTACTCAGTTTATCGAGCTCTTTTTTATATTCAGCTTTTTCAAGTGGTTCATTAGAAGGTTTTAATAAACTCTCTGGAATTTTAGCTTGCTGCCATTTTCCTTTAACTTCAGTTTCATGCTCTGGAAGTTGACGCATGTGTTGTAAAAGGTATTGAGCAAAAAATTGATCACGTTGCTTTTCATCTTCGCCATCAATAATGTACCAATCATCGGTAAAACGACGGCGTAACTTTTGCAAAGTGTCATATTGTTTTTTATTACGCCAGTCTAGGCCGTGGAGCTTATGCCAATGTTGTTCAGATGGATCTATTTTATCTAAACGTTTTTGCAGCGATTTCCATGAAAGATCGAACCAGACTTTAACGACATCGACATAGTTATTTTTTAGATCTTGTTCAAATGCCCGCATATTTTCAACATAAGCATCAAAGCGTGCCTCATCTAAAGGTTCAGATACATGCGTTGCGGTAACGAGCAAATCGCTATACCAATTACCAAACATCACCACAATTTGACCTTCGGTAGGAATAAAACCCGAATAAGATTGCCAAAATGCTTCTGTATCTGTCAGCACACGTGGCGCGTCTGCTTTGACTCGTAAATATCTAGGGTCTAACCACTCACGAAGTTGCTTAACAGCCTCGCCTTTTCCAGCCAGTTCAATACCACTCATTAATATCAGTGTGCTTTTAGCGTTGGGTTTGCCCCGACTTTCTTTTAACGCATATTGTGCTTCAATCAAGTCGACTGAAAGCTGTTCTTCATCACGAATCTCAAATTTTGGTTGTTGTTCACTCATAGTCCACAGCTCTAATCTTTTATTGTTTAATTTCGATGATCTTTAACTTATGCGGTTAAATGATGAATTGCTATACAAATTATGTCATTGCGACAAAAATCTGTCTAAGAATTGACGCATGAATCATTTTTTTTACATCTACTCGCCATAGTACAAGGTTACAATGCCTTTTATGATTTTTTGCAAATAGCCCAATATTAGAGCCTTAAATGTCTAAACTCGCTGCTTTTGATGAACTTTTACAACAATATAAAACATTTAATTATCACGATAATCCGGTGCTTGCTCAGCGTTTGCAAGATGTACAAACATGGCTAAAAGAGCGGATGAAAGATACGCATCATGACTTTTTTAATCTGCCAGCGCACAAGCTCATGTCAGAGTACTTTTTAAATCGTTTATATGGTGGCCCAGAATTTGATGCTCTTGCAGCTCAAATCGAACGCTTATTGAAATATGCGCATAAAGCAGAAAAAGTCTTACCTGAAAATGCAATTAAAACAGGCACTAAATCGGTAAGTTTAGCTGTACTTGCAACTCAACTTGATGAGCAAGTAGCAATGCAACTTCTTGAGGACTATCCGGCAGATACCGTACTCACTGATGAGATTATGCGTTTAACCTTAATTAAGCTCGATCAAGCAGAAGCTCGTTACCAGCAGCTTGCTCTGCTTGACGATTTAGGAGTAGCACTCGATAAATACATGCGTTCATTTATGATGTTTACTGCTTTTAAAATGTGTAAAGGTATTGCCCAAAAATATCACTTCGAATTGATGTATGATTTCATTCAAGATGGTTTTAGTGCGATGAAACCGTTAAAATCAGCCGAGACCTTTATCAAGACTTTTACTGAAAAAGAACGCCAGATTATTGAAAATGTACATTCAGGGCATCCGAATCCGTTTAGAGTGTGATAAGGTCGGCACATAGAAAAACTCAACCTCACGAAGTTGAGATTTTATTCATTATATTTGCATGATGATGCCTGTAAAAATAGACAAAATCTGTCATCATGCAGAACTTATTCCGTTTCACTTGAGTTTGAGTCTAGGAGAGACAATATGTCTAACGAAAACCAAAAGCCAACATCTCCAACTGAGCAGGCACAAAGTTCAGACAAAGTTAGCCCATTCCTAAGCTCACCTTTACCTCAAGGTACTCCTCAAGGGCAACAACAAACTTTACAGCAAACCTTAACAGACACACCTGTGAATGGTTCTGTACCTAAATACAATTTACCTCGTGGTGCTGGTAATACTGGCAACGTTGGTGAAACCACACACTTTGGTTACTCAACTGTTAGAACTGAAGATAAAGCACAAAAAGTTGCAGAAGTTTTCCATTCAGTTGCAAGCAAATATGACTTGATGAATGACTTAATGTCATTTGGTATTCACCGTTTGTGGAAGCGTTTTGCAATTAACATGTCTGGTGTTCGCCGTGGTCAACACGTGTTAGACATTGCTGGCGGTACAGGCGACTTAGCAAAAGTATTTAGCCGTGAAGTTGGTCCGCAAGGTCACGTTGTACTTTCAGACATTAACGAATCTATGCTCAATGTTGGCCGTGACCGTCTAATTGATGCAGGCTGTACCAATGTTGACTTCGTTCTTGCCAATGCAGAAACTTTAGAACCTTTTGCAGACAACAGCTTTGACCTTGTAACCATTAGCTTTGGTTTACGTAACGTGACAGATAAAGACGCAGCACTTGCTTCTATGTTCCGTGTATTAAAACCAGGTGGCCGTTTACTGATTCTTGAATTTTCTAAACCTGTATTTGAGCCATTCTCAAAACTTTATGACCTCTATTCATTCACTGCTTTACCGATCATGGGTAAATTGGTTGCGAATGACTCAGAAAGCTATAAGTATTTGGCTGAATCAATCCGTATGCATCCAGACCAACGTACTTTAAAAGGTATGATGGAAAATGCTGGTTTCCAGAACTGTGACTATCACAACCTTACTGCTGGTATCGTTGCCGTTCACCGTGGCTTTAAACTGTAAGGGATAACGATATGTGGTCGATTCTGGCACTCGGTGCAGTCGAACGTATCATTCATCATCTGATCGATCTGGATGCGGTTACACGCATTCAGCTTAATCAGTTACAGGGCAAAATGCTGCGTGTTGTGATTGATAGCCCGCAGCTTTCTGTCGATGTATTCTTTGACCAAGAAAAAGTACGTCTTGAACCTACCGTAACAGGTCATAGTGAAAAGCCTTCTATTTTTGAACAGCGCCCTTTTGATGCGCAATTCAAAATTTCTGAAGCAACAGCAACTTTGCATGTTAAAGATGTCGTCGAACTGATTAAATTATTGGTCAGCGATCCAGATCAGATTGGCAATATTCCATTGCAAGGTGATTACCACCTGCTACAGGATATTCAAAAGATTATGCAGCAAGCTGAACCAGATTTAGCTTCGCACTTATCAAGATGGGTCGGTCCTCAACTCGCCCACGAAATTGGCAAGATTCAACTTGCACCCAAACATTTAAAACGCTCTCTTCAAAGTCATCTATTTTTTGCAGAAGACGCATTAAAAGAAGATAGTGGTCTATTTGCCCCTCGTTGGGAAATGGATGATTTAACTCAAGCAACTCGCAAGCTTAATCAAGACATTGACCGTCTAGAAGCAAGATTGCAGCAACTCAACACACAACTACAACCCTCTCAAGACTAGGTAAGACTGTATATGATTCCGCACGTTTCACGTTTACTCGAACTTTGGCGTATTGCAGCGCACTATAGACTCGATACGTTGTTCCCTGCGGATGAATTACCAGTTAAAGCTCAACGTGCATTAAGTGTTATTAAAATGCACCCAGCTGCATGGTCAAGTCGCGAACGTAAAAATCCTTTAAAGCTCAAAGAAGCTTTAGAAGAGATGGGGCCGCTTGCAATCAAGCTTGGTCAATTATTGTCAACTCGACGTGATTTAATTCCACCTGAAATACTCGCTCAATTGGTCTTACTTCAAGATCAGGTAAAACCTTTTGATAGCAATGTTGCCAAACAACGTATTCAAGAATCGTTAAAAGCTGACGTTAATACCTTGTTTGCACGATTTGATGACCAGCCATTAGCTGCTGCATCAATTGCCCAAGTTCATACTGCTGCATTACATGATGGTCGCGAAGTTGTGGTTAAAGTGACTCGCCCTGACATCCGCAATCAAATCTTACAAGATTTTGAAATTTTGGCATGGTTAGGCAACACGCTAGAAAGCCGCCTTGAAGCTGCTCGTGCGTTGCATCTCACCGAAATTATTCAAGACTACCGCCAGATCATTTTAAACGAACTCGACTTGAGTATTGAGGCGGATAACACCCGTCGTATGCGTCATTACTTTACTGGCTCAACCATGATGTATGTGCCAGAAGTCTACATGGACACCAAAGATGTCATGGTGGCTGAGCGCATTACTGGTGTGCCGATTTCAGATACGGCAACCTTTGACCGTCTAGGCATGGACCGCGCACAACTTGCAGAAAAAGGGTTAACCATTTTCTTCACGCAAGTCTTCCGCGATAACTTTTTCCATGCCGACATGCATCCTGGTAATGTCTTTGTAGAAACCATTAATCCAAACAATCCACGCTTTATTGCACTGGACTGTGCGATTATGGGCGAGCTATCTAAACACGACCAGATGACGGTTGCCCGCATGTTGCTTGCGGTCATGAACAGTAACTTTATGCAGCTCATTCAAATTGTGCATCAAGCTGGCTGGATTCCACCAGGTACAGACCAAGACGCTTTAGCACGTGAAATGCGCCGCACTGTTGGGCCAATGGTGTCTAAACCAATGGATCAACTTGATTTTGCGGGTATCTTAATTCAAGTCATGGATATTGCTCGACGCTTCCATCTTGAGATACCACCACAGCTCATGCTGCTACTCAAAACTTTAGTGCATGTAGAAGGCTTAGGTACTGATCTTTATCCGAAGCTCGACATCTGGAAATTGGCAAAACCAATTTTGACGGAATGGGTCAAATCCAACATGAACCCCGTCAAAAATGTAAAAGAACTCGGCCAGCAATTACCTGACCTGCTTTTAGGTGCTCAAGATTTCCCAAGTTTAATTATTGATAGCTTAAATGGTTTAAAAAATCAGTCGGCTTGGCAAGACCGCCAGTTACGCGAAATTCAACAACTTCGTTTGCAAATGGAGCATCAGCAACGCCGTAGCTGGATGTTCGGTAGTAGCATGGTGATTTTACTGACTATTGCGATTATTAGTCCTTGGTTTGTTTCGATTATTCTAATTGTGCTGAGTAGCTTATTAGCGCTTTGGCGTATATTGAAATAAGTTCAAAATCCCTTGCCAGTGCAAGGGATTTTTTTTATGGAAAAAATTTAATTTTCAAAAAATTTATAGATCAGCTATTCGTTCATTGCTAAATTGAAGCTATAAATGCTTCAAAAGAACAAACAATGAAAACACCTCATTTTGCCATTATCGGTGCAGGTACAGCAGGTTTAGCCACCGCCATTTTGCTCGCCCGCCAAGGCAATAACGTTACTATTTTTGAACAAGTTGATGAGTTATCTCCGGTAGGTGCTGGTTTATTACTCCAACCTGCGGGCTTAGCAGTATTTGAACACTTAGGTGTGCTCGATAAAGCTCTAACATTAGGTGCAAAAGTCACAGGCTTAGAAGGCCAACTTCCAGACAAGCGTCTTTTAGTTAACAGTCATTATCATGAAGCATCAGCAAATCTTTATGGCCTAGGTCTACACCGAGCCACTTTATGTCATGTACTCACTCAAAAACTTAGCGAGTATTCAAGCCAAATTACTTGGTGTATGAGCCACTCTGTTGAAAGTTTTGAAGAACGTAACGATGAAATTCGGCTATTCAGCATACATAAAAACCAAAAGGTTGATGCTTGCTTTGATGGCCTACTTATTGCCAACGGTGCTCGTAGTCAATTAAGACCTAAAGCATGGGTAAAGGTTGACCAATCCTACCCTTGGGGTGCGGCGTGGAGTATCGTGCCTGAGTGCCAAGTTCTCGATTCTGAAATTCTGCATCAATTTTATGATCGCTCGAAAATTATGATGGGAATTCTTCCTACAGGAGCGATTCCAACTGAACCTCAACAGCGCCTTTCAAGTGTTTTTTGGAGTCTACCTACACCACAACTACAAAGCTTTTTACAAGATGAGCAGGCTAAACAAGCTTGGTTAAAGCAAGTCTCAGAACGTTGGTCCAAAGTTGCAGAATGGCTGAAAGAAATTTTGTATAACAGTCAAACTCAGCCTAAATGGCTATCTGCAAACTACCGCGATGTCGTCCTGACTCAATTTGGTCAGGGTCGAGTTGGAGTAATTGGAGATGCAGCTCATGCAATGAGTCCACAGTTAGGACAAGGGGCTAATATGGCATTATTGGATGCTTGGGCTTTTTCTCAATCATTGCAACAAGCTCAAAAGAACCAAAATATTGATTGGTCCCTACTCTGGCAGCATTATCACCAGCTTCGCCGTTCATCTACCCAGTTTTATCAATTTCTCAGTCGTTTACTAACACCACTTTATCAATCTGACCATTGGTGGGCTGGAGGTTTAAGAGATTTAGTTTTCCCTTGGATGTATCAAATCCCTTATTTTCGAAAAGAAATGGCAATTACAATTTCAGGCTTAAAGACAGGTCCATTCCAACAACTTGACTATGATCAGGTTGCTCAATTGCCTAAAGAAAACAGTGCTTTTCATTTAAAAAGTGAATCTCTGTCGGACTATTAACCCAACTAAATGATAGTGAATAACACATGAAAATCAGCCATCTTGATCATCTTGTTTTAACCGTCTCAAATATTGAAACTACCTGTAATTTCTATCAAACCGTCTTAGGGTTTGAGGTCATCACTTTTAAAGGTGATAGAAAGGCTCTACAGTTTGGAAATCAAAAAATAAATTTACATCAGCAAGGCAATGAGTTTGAACCCAAGGCACTACAGCCAACTCCTGGATCTGCCGACCTGTGTTTTATTTCAGAAACTCCCATTTCCGAAGTGATTGCACACCTTAATCAATTAAATATTACAATTGAGGAAGGCCCCGTTGAACGTACCGGTGCAATGCATCCTATTATTTCAGTTTACATTCGCGATCCAGATCAAAATTTGATTGAGATTTCAAATATCCTCACGTCTTAGCCACTTGAATAAGATACCGACTGGTAAGCGTTACAAGATGCGTATTACTATGACAAAGGCAAAAAGCGCAAAGAATTTTTCCGCAAAGCGACGTTGATGCCGTACACTATACAAGCTATTTTTTAGCATCTGATTGAAATCAATTTATAGTTCCTATTTCTTTGGTGATTCCTCATGAATAACACGCAATGGCTCGATGAAGTAAAATTTAACGAACAAGGTCTTATCCCTGCCATTGCTCAACATCATCAAACCGGACGTATTTTGATGGTAGCGTGGATGAACCGTGAATCACTTGCACTTACAGCAGAAAAAAATCAGGCTGTTTATTTCTCTCGCTCTCGCCAAAAACTTTGGCACAAAGGTGAAGAATCAGGTCACTTTCAAACTGTCCATGAAATTCGTCTAGACTGTGACGGCGACGTGATTGTATTACAGGTTGAGCAACATGGCGGTATCGCATGTCATACAGGTCGTGAGTCTTGTTTCTACCGTAAACTCACCCCACAGGGCTGGGAAATTGTCGATGCACAATTAAAAGACCCTACTGCAATTTATGGTGACAATGCTAAAACTGAAAGCCACGATCATGCTTATACTACTGAACAAGTGGATGTACTTGCTCACTTAGGGCAATTGATGCAAGAGCGTAAGCAAGCAGAAGCAGACACTTCATATGTTGCAAGCCTTTATAAAAAAGGTATCAATAAAATCTTAGAAAAAGTCGGCGAAGAAAGCGTAGAAACTATTATTGCTGCGAAAGACTACGCTGCTCAAAATACAGAAAGCAATTTAAATGACTTGATTTATGAAACTGCCGATTTGTGGTTCCATAGCATTGTCATGTTGGGTTATTTCGATCTTAATCCACAACTTATTATTGACGAATTAGCTCGTCGTCAGGGTTTATCTGGTTTAGTTGAAAAAGCTAACCGCAACAAGGTTTAAAATCACTCAGTGTCGAATATCGAAAAACCTAAAGCCACCTATGAGCAAGCAATTGCCATAGATAACGGACGTCTTGGGCAATCATTTAAAGTGATTGCCTATGCGGGTACAGGTAAAACTACTACGTTACAAATGATTAGTGATGCCATGCCTGAACGGCGCGGTATGTATTTGGCTTTTAACAAAGCAATTGCTGGTGAAGCACAAAACAAATTTCATCGTAATGTAGACTGCCGGACTTTTCACTCACTCGCGTTTCGCAGTGTGCCACGCGGTGTGACTGATAAATTACGCTTACCTCGCTTAAGTCCAAGCTTTATTGCCAAAGAATATCGACTAGAACCTATTACTTTACGACGCATGATGGGTGGACGTTATGAAAAATACGTCTTAATGCCAAGTCGCCTCGCAAGCCTTGTCGCTAATGCTGTCAGCTATTTCTGTTCAACCAGTTCTCAATATCCAGCTCCTCGACATATTCAGGCGCCCAACTGGTTACATCCGGATGATATTACCGAGCTACAAACTCACCTTTACCCTGCTGTAGAGCGCCGTTGGTTAGAGTCCATCGACCCAAATCATCAGGCAGGAATTGGTCATGATATTTACCTCAAACTTTGGGCTTTGTCTGAACCTAACATCCCAGCCGATTATGTACTATTTGATGAAGCACAAGATGCCGACCCTTTAATGCTGGGTATTTTACTTCGCCAAAAAAGTACGCAGGTCATCTATGTAGGTGATGCACATCAGCAAATTTATGCATGGCGTGGTGCAATCAATGCGATGCAACAATTACCGTTGCCAGAGTCTCGCCTCACCACTTCTTTTCGTTTTGGTGAAACGATTGCAGATGTTGCCAATGCATTGCTAGGCGGATTAAATGAAACTGTTCCTTTGCTTGGTAATCCAAATCAGAAATCAAGTGTCGTAAATAAACCGCATACCAAAATGCGTGATGCGATTTTATGCCGTACCAATGCTCGGGCCATGGAACTTTTATTAGCTGGTTTAGTTCACGGCGATAAAGTGAGTTTGCAAGCTGACCATCAAAAACTAAACCGTTTTGTAGATGCTGCAAGTCTCTTAAAACAAGGAAAACGGGTTACTGATGTGCCTGAATTAGCATGGTTCAACTCATGGCATGATGTCCATGAATACTGTGAAACCAATGAAGGTAGTGATATTAAACCATTGGTTAAATTGGTGGATGATCACGGCACTGACCCACTAAAAAAAGCGCTTGCAAAGATTACACCACTTGAGCAAGCTGACTATGTCATCTCTACAGCCCATAAAGCAAAAGGCTTAGAATGGAACCGTGTTCATATTGAAGATGACTATCAATTTAAAATTAATGGGTTAGAACACAAGATTACTGATGAAGAGTTAAGACTACTGTACGTTGCCTGTACTCGTGCTAAAGTAAGTCTAAATATCCATCATCTTTATGATCTGATACAACAATTAAAACTAAGGGCGCCTTTAAGTCTTCGTCAGTCGGTTGGTTGAAGCGCTCATATTTAGGTGAGCCTATGAAACTTAAATCTGTTCAATTTAAACATATTGCTCTGTTTCACGACCTTAAAATACACTTTCACTATGAAAAACAGCCAATCACCTTAATTTTAGGTGAACAGGCAACTGGTAAAAGTATGTTGCTCAAACATACTTACCATGCTTTAACTTGGCTCCCTGCTCGCCTTAAAGATTTGCGTAGTCCCGGTATTGTCATGCCTGATCAAGACATTACTCAGTCGCGTCTACAATCAAAAATTGAAGTGACCATTCAAGTTCCTTCTGAAATTGGTCATCTACCAGAAAGTACCTCTGCTCAGCAGGTAGATTCTTCGCTGTGTAGCTGGAAACTTTTTAAAACCTTAAATGCAAGCGGGATTGGAGTGAGCCAAGTTGAAACTCAGCAACTTGATCAAACCATGGCTCTTTATCAACAAGTCATAAAAAAAGATCCATTACAGGGGCTTCCCTTAATCGCTTACTACCCAACCGAGCGATTTGTAAATGATATTAATCTGCTTAATAAAAATTTACCCGGCATTACTCAAGCCATTTCAGCCTATGACATTAGTCCACTACCGTTTACAACTTTTACTCGCTTTTTTGAATGGTTACGAGAAATTAGCGATATCGAAAATGCTCAAGCTGCATATCTAGTACAACGGATTAGATCGAAACAATCAGATCAGCAAGATCAAACAGAATTATTAAATGAGCTTCAAAAAGAATTATCTGGGCAACCTAAACAGCTCACTTCACCCAATCTCTACGCCCTCAAGAATGCATTAAGTATAGTTCTGCCTGAGCTTAAAGATCTATATCTACAATATCAGCCTCGACTGCAACTCATGGTCGACTATGAAGATCAAACCTTACCTTTTCAGCAACTTTCAAATACAACAAAAACCTGGATTGCTTTAGTAGGTGATATAGCCCGCCGACTATGTCTGCTCAATCCTTTAAGCCTAAACCCTTGTCTTGAGGGGGATGGAGTTTTACTCATTGACCAGATTGATACACAGCTCGACTCAACGCATTGCTCCGAAATCTTAAATCGGCTTCATCAAGCATTTCCACGCCTACAAATTATTGCAACAGGAAGTCGTGAAGAGCTACTTGAACATGCCTCGACCTATCAATGCCTAAAATTAGAGCATGGTAAAATTAGCCATCTGGACCTAAATACGACCAAGCAACAGCTTGAACATATCTATACCTTACTTCAAAGAAGCGAACCTTTAACACCATCTATAGAAGCACAGCCTCTGAGTTTAATAGATCCAACACCAGCACAGATTGAGGTTTTATTTCAGCAGATTCAGGGGTTAAATGAACAACAAAAAAATGAATTATTAAAGATGATTCATGCGGGAGACACACCAGAAGAAAGCCCTTCGGTTTGAATTTTATAATCAAAAAAACCACACTCACAGAATATATGGTGGAGTACGGTTTTTTAGGCATTAAAATAACTAGATGTTGTTACTACATGTAATAACATCAGATTTTCAATGCTTTTTTAGTGTACAATAAATTTCATTTTGCGTTTTTATTCTTCAAGTTGCGCAATACAACTTGTTTCTCGCTTTATTTTCTAATTTGGTTGGGTTTTCGGAATAATAAGCTTTGGAACTCTCTTTGAATTCCTATCTATTCTGAAATTAAAATTTCACCTTTAGGTTTCGGCCTAAATCACATATGGATACGAGTGTGCTACCGATAATTATCTTATTACCGTTAATATTAGGCACCACCCTTGTTTCATTGCTTCAACGGTTCTCGCGTGGAGTAACGGCTTTAGGGGCAATTGGAGTCAGTTTAACCAGTTTTGGTTTATTACTGACTCAAGCTAAAACTGTGCTTGGTGGTGCAAGCATTCAACAAAGCTGGGATTGGCTACCTCAATTAGGGATCAATCTGAGCTTCAGGCTCGATGCTCTTGGTTTATTATTCTCTTTACTTATTACCGGTATCGGTACACTCATTTATATATACGCCTATTATTATTTAGGCCCTAAAAATTCATTAAGTAAACTCTATACGTTACTCATGCTGTTTATGGCAGCAATGCTGGGTATTTCGCTCTCTAATAATCTTATTATTTTATTAGTCTTTTGGGAGCTCACCAGTATTTCATCTTTCTTGTTAGTGGGTTATTGGAGTCATTATGAAGCTGCTCAACGTGGCTCTCGGATGGCACTCACCATTACAGGAATGGGTGGTTTAGCAATGCTAGGTGGATTTGTTCTCTTAGGACAAATCACTGGGACCTATGAAATTAGCGAAATCATGGGCATGAAAGATGCGATCCAAGCCCACGCTCTTTTTATTCCAATGTTATTGCTTATTTTGCTTGGCGCATTTACAAAGAGTGCTCAGTTCCCATTTCATTTTTGGTTACCTAATGCAATGGCGGCACCAACACCAGTGTCCGCTTACCTGCACTCTGCGACCATGGTAAAAGCCGGGATTTTCCTACTTGCCCGCTTACTTCCAATCTTTATAGGCGCTGCGATCTATCACAATATCGTTACGTTTGTCGGCCTATTTACGCTCTGTATGGCAGCGTGTTTTGCTATTTTCAAAGAAGATTTAAAAGGACTGTTAGCCTATTCAACCATTAGTCATTTAGGACTTATTGTTTGTTTACTCGGGATCGGTTCTCCTTTAGCGGTTGCCGCTGCTATTTTCCATATTATTAACCATGCAACATTTAAAGCAGCGCTGTTTATGCTTGCAGGGATTATTGATCATGAAACTGGCACACGTGATCTTCGAAAACTCAGTGGTATTTGGCAATTACTTCCTTTCACTGCCACACTCACCATGATCACCGCTGCCTCTATGGCAGGTGTACCACTTACCAACGGCTTTATTTCAAAAGAGATGTTCTTTACCGAGCTATTGGCAAATCTTTCAGGTTCAACGGTTATCTTTGCCAGCATCATTGCAACTCTGGCTGGTATCTTCGCAGTAAGTTATTCAATTCGCTTAGTACATGGTGTCTTCTTTGACGGCCCAATTGGCAAACAAGTGCCAAATAAAGACGCACATGAACCACCTATCGGGATGCGTGCTCCAGCCATTCTTCTTGCTGTGCTCTGTATCTTGGTTGGCGTTCTGCCTTCGTTATTGGTAGAACCACTGGTCAATAGCGTAACTAGAGCAAGCTTAATGCAACCAGAATTTGCGGGTACACACCTTGCAATTTGGCATGGATTCAACGCTCCTCTTGTGATGAGTATTATTGCTTTAGTAGGCGGTACGCTGTTCTACTTTGCCTTAGCAAAAGACGGCATGATTCGTAAAATTGACCTTGACCCACGTCTAGGCAAATTACAAGGCCGCATCTTATTTGATTTATTTTTAAAACATCTGCTGCTTACAAGCCGAAAAATCAAACAAAAAACTGAAAATGGTTCATTGCAAAGTTATTTGTTCTGGATCATTGCTTTTAGCATCATCATGGTCACTCTGCCTTTACTCAATCAAGGGCTGAGCACAGGTACACGTGAACTCACCCATGCTCCATGGATTGCTGTAGTTCTTTGGCTGACGTTGTTCTCAGGCTGTTGGATGATGCTCTGGTTCCACCATGAGCGTATTAAGGCAGTACTTATTAGTGGTGCAATTGGTCTAGTGGTAACGATGGTCTTCGTCACCATGTCAGCACCAGATTTAGCGCTGACTCAAATTACAGTAGACGTTGTAACGACTGTTCTTTTATTGATGAGCTTATCTTTACTTCCACAGCTCACGCCGTATGAATCTCGTCGTTCTAGACGTTTGAGAGATGCTGCCTTAGCAATTATTGGAGGACTAGGAATTGGCTGGATTACTTGGCTGATTTTAACCCGTGATCATAATTCAATTTCTTGGTTCTTTGCCCAACAGTCTTTACCACTTGGTGGTGGCTCAAATATTGTAAATGTCATTTTAGTTGACTTCCGTGGCTTCGATACCTTCGGTGAAATTACGGTATTAGGCATTGCTGCGATTGGTGCCCTATGTTTAATGGATGGTATGCGTGTACACGGCACCACCATGACGCAAGGCCTCACCTACCGTTTTAATCCTTCTCCGCTTATGTTCCGTATTACGGCCTCTTGGGTATTACCTCTAGCGCTTGTCGTCAGTGTTTATATCTTTTTGCGAGGACATAACTATCCAGGCGGTGGCTTCATTGCAGGTCTAATCACCTCAATGGCGCTAATCATTCAATATATTGCACTAGGTCAAGATCAAGCAGAACAGCTGTTAAAAGCGAAGTCTGGCCGCCTTTACGAAGTCTGGATTGGAACAGGATTAACGATTGCAGGTCTGACTGGTATAGCAGCATGGTTCTGGTTACGTCCGTTCCTCACAAGTGCTCATGTCTATGTTGAATTACCAATTCTAGGAAAACTACATCTAGCTTCAGCTGCAAGTTTTGACTTGGGTGTTTATATCACCGTTGTAGGCGCGACAATGTTGCTCATCTCTGTATTAGGCGACTCTCGTCATTCGAGTATGTCCGGTCCTGTACCACATCGGGAGGAATCATCATGATCAGTTTAGAATTCTTACTGGCTTCTGCTATTGGTTTACTTGTTGCCACAGGTATTTATCTGATTTTACGTGCTCGTACTTTCCCTGTTGTGCTCGGATTGGCTGTAATCGGTTATGCAGTAAACTTATTTTTATTTGCTATGGGTCGATTACAAATCAGCTCACCGGCAATTTTAACTGAAACAACAAAAATAACCGATCCACTCCCTCAAGCGTTGGTGTTAACCGCCATCGTGATCGGTTTTGCAACTACAGCGTTTATTGTACAACTTGCGCTACGTAGCCGTTATGAATCAGGTAGTGATCATGTTGATGCTAAAGAAGATGCTTCCCCAACATACGACCCACGTGAGGATGAGCCGTGATGTTTGATTTTTTATCTTTTTGGCAACAACACACGCCTATTTTTAGCATTCTCATCCCAGCATTTACTGCTTTTATCTTATTACTGTTAGGTAACCCTGGGGCAGGTGCTTTAAAAGATGACTGGCGCCAACCTTGGCGTCGTGGCATTAGCCTTATCTCAGCAATTGCCGGATTAATTACCGCTATTGTTTATCTTAGTTACGCCAGCACGGGGCAAATTACTGTTTACCAATTAAGTGAATGGTCAGCGCCATTTGGTATTGTGCTTGTACTCGATCGTCTTTCAGCTTTTATGCTGGCACTGACTTACGCATTAGCAGTACCAGTTTTATGGTATGCAAGTGATAACTGGGATACGCGTGGTCGCTATTTCCATGCCATGGTACATTTCCTATTAATGGGAATCTGTGGAGCATTTCTAACAGGCGACTTATTTAACCTTTTCGTCTTTTTTGAAATCCTGTTGATGGCTTCGTATGTGTTGCTCTTACATGGACAAGGCAAACCTCGTTTTCAGCTTGGCGTTCACTATGTCATTATCAATCTTTTAGCCTCTGCTCTCTTCTTAATTGGGCTTGGTATGATTTATGGCAGTGTAGGTAGCCTCAACATGGCGGATGTCTCACGTCTTATACCGACACTTGAAGCAGATCAACACAAATTAGCAGTCGCTGGTTCGTTACTTCTCTTTGTTGTTTTCGGTATTAAAGCAGCAATGCTTCCTGTCGGTTTTTGGCTACCAAAAACCTATGCCGTTGCAAGTACGCCTGTAGCTGCAATTTTCACTATTATGACTAAAGTCGGGATCTATTCTATTCTACGTGTAAATGGAACAGTATTTGACGATGCGCTTAGTCAAGAAATCTTAAAAAGCTGGTTATTGCCTATTGGCTTAATTACTTCTCTTTATGGGGTGATTGCAGCAATTGGAGCAGATCGTTTACGTCGATTTGTTGGCTTTATGGTCCTTTCTTCAATTGGTACCTTGCTTACAGCAATTGCCATGTCTAATACGCAGGCATGGTCTGGTGCTTTATATTACTTAGTGCACAGTACATTGATTGGTGCAGCTTTTTATCTATTTTGTGGATGGATCACTTCACAACGTGGAGATTTTAAAGATCATTTAAAAGTTGCCCCAAGAATCAAACAAGAAAAAGCAGCTATGCTGACTTATTTCTTGATTGCGATGATGATGGCTGGATTACCACCTTTTAGTGGTTTTCTTGGAAAAGTATTCATTTTACAAGCGACAGTTGAAGCTAGCTATCAAGGCTGGATTATTGGTGTTGTGCTTGTTGTGAGCCTATTAAGTATTATTGCACTCACACGTGTTGGTTTTATCTTATTCTGGCGCGCATCTGCTCCAGAACAAGATCCAATCCATCCAGCTTATATTCTTTATCGTGCTTTGCCGGAACGCGCACCACCACGTAACGATCAAGTCATCTATCTATTACTAGCTGGTTTAATCGCTTATGTTGTCTTTGCTGCACCAATTCAGCATTACACATTAAGCACCGCAGAGCAGATCCAAGACCATGCACTTTACCAACACTCTATTCTTAAAGTAGATCAAAACGGTGAAGTCATCAGTGTGCAACCATATGACCCAGCTTACTTACCAGAAACCAAGTATGGCGGTGAGGTTGAAGATCATAATGCTTATCTTGTTCCAGATATTATTTCGAAAGATACGTTCAATGGCGAACATATTTCTGAATATAAACAACGACAAATTCAGCAACAAGACAAACTCCAAACGCCTACCATTGTTGATGAAAGTCAATTGAAACCTATGGAGCCATAACAATGCAGTTAACTCATTTGCTTGAACGCTGGTTTCCACATCCATTTGTTTCGGTTCTCATCGTTTTATTTTGGTTGATGCTGGCGCATAGTCTTGATGCGAGTGATCTTTTGACTGCGATGCTTTTGGGCTTAATCATCCCTCGTTTAGTCAAACCGTTTATTACCCGCACACCGCATATTCACTGGAAACCTGCAGTTAAACTATGTTTTGTTGTTCTTTGGGATATTATTATTTCTAACTTTAAGGTCGCAAAACTTGTTTTGGGACCTACTAAAAAATTACACCCTAAATGGTATCGCGTACCTTTAGAGACAGAACATGAGCAGGTCAACACCTTACTGGCAATGATCATTACCACAACACCAGGTACGGTTTCTGCGGGTATCGATCAGGAACGCGGAGATATTCTGGTTCATGCTTTAAGCACAGATAATATCGAATCTGATATTCAAGACATCAAAGAACGTTATGAAATTCCTCTTATGGAAATTTTTGATGTGAAAAGTAAAACGGAGGCAAGTGCATGACAATCCTACCCTATGCTCTAGGTATTAGCTTGATTGCCGTTACAATCTCGATGCTACTTTGCCTTTTCAGACTGGTTATGGGCCCATCAATTGTAGACCGCCTTTTAGCGCTCGATACACTTTTCCTCAATGCAACTTGTCTTATTGTTGTGTTAGGCATTTATTGGATGACGACTTCTCTATTTGAAGGAGCACTATTGGTTGCGATGTTAGGTTTCGTATCTACAGCCGCCTTAGCACGTTACTTCACAACCGGTCATGTTATCGATTAAGGAGAGGTCAAAATGCAATTTACAATGGAAATTATTGTTTCGGTCTTTCTGGTTTTTGGCGCCTTCTTCATGTTAGTTGGCTCAATCGGTATGGTCCGTTTACCTGATTTATTCATGCGCTTACATGCGCCAACTAAATCGAGTACGCTCGGCTTAGGAAGCTTTCTGATCGCTTCAATGATCTTTTTTGCTTTCCAAGGTCGTTTCGGTTTTGCCGAGCTACTCATTACCCTTTTAGCTTTCATTACCGCACCAGTTTCGGCTAATTTGATTGCTCAAGCTGCGCTACATTTACGTTTACGCTCACTGAGTGGTGAAGTACCTGAAGCCATTGAACGCCCGCTCCCTTGGGACCGGTACAAAATTGGTCAACGCTTTTCACAAAACAAACCGCCAATGGAACCTCCTAAAGAATAAGAAATTGAATCAATAAAAAAGCCACCCGAAGGTGGCTTTTTTATTTTTGAGTTTTAATTACTCTTGGTCATCTGACTTACGTTCTGGTAAATCTTGTACCGCTTTTTCGATTAGACCAAACATATAGTTACCATATGCATTCGTCTTATCGTAATGGAAACGTAAGCGAGGCGTAATACGAGTCTTAATGCGACGGCTCAATTCATGACGCAAGAAACCAGAGGCTTTATTTAATACATCTAAAGTTTCTTTATTTGCTGCTTCACTTTGCTCATCGCCGAGTTCACGTCCCATAACGGTGACATAAACTTCAGCATAACCCATATCCGCACTGACTTTCACCGCAGAGATGGTCACTAGACCACCTAAGCGAGGATCTTTAAGCTCTTGACGGATCAGCTCAGACAACTCACGTTGTACTGAATCCGCCATGCGCTTTAAGCGTTGGCTACCCGCCATTAAAGACTCCGTTTAATCAATTGAACATCATACACTTCGATCTTATCTTGTGGTTTGATGTCTTTATAACCTTTCACCGCAAGGCCACATTCCATACCGGCACGAACTTCATCAACAACGTCTTTATAACGACGAAGAGATTCAAGCTCACCTTGGAAAATTACAACATCATCACGTAATACGCGAATCGGTTTATTACGATGTAATGTGCCTTCAAGTACCATACAGCCTGCGGCTGCACCAAACTTACTTGAGTGGAATACTTCACGTACTTCCGCAACACCCAAGATTGTTTCACGATGTTCAGGAGCAAGTTTACCGCTCATGGCATCTTTCACATCATCAATTAATTCATAGATGATGCTGTAGTAACGAATATCAATACCATCTTGGTCACTTCGTTGACGAGCAGTCGTATCGGCACGAACGTTAAAGCCTAACAATACAGCTTCTGAAGACTCAGCAAGGATTACATCAGACTCAGTAATCGCACCAACACCTGAGCTAATTACACGAACTTTTACTTCGTCAGTAGATAATTCATGTAGAGCAGCATTCAATGCTTCTAAAGTACCACGTACGTCTGTTTTCAAAACAACGTTCACTGTAGGAACATCTTTTTTGCCCATTGACGACATGATATTTTCAAGGCGCATAGCACTTTGACGATCAATACGTTTTTGACGCTCACGGTCAGCACGAGCATCGGCAACTTCACGCGCTTTCTTCTCGTCATTTACAACAAGAACTTCATCACCCGCCATTGGAGCATCTGGAAGACCCAGAATTTCTACTGGAATAGATGGTCCTGCTGATTTAATCGGCTTACCGTTTTCATCAGACATTGCACGGACACGACCATAAGATGAACCTGCAAGAACAAGGTCACCAATGTTTAATGTACCGTTTTGAACAAGAATAGAAGTTACTGCACCACGGCCTTTATCAACACATGCTTCAATAACAACACCTTGCGCAGCACCTTCAGCAGATGCTTTTAATTCCATCAATTCTGATTGAATAAGAATTAAATCAAGGAGTTCATCAATACCTTGTCCACTGTGTGCAGAAACTTTAGCAATCGGAACATCACCACCCCATTCTTCTGGAACGATTTGTTTCGTTGTTAATTCATTTAACACACGGTCTGGATCAGCAGATTCTTTATCCATTTTGTTGATTGCAACAATAATTGGAGTACCTGCTGCACGAGCATGGTCAATTGCTTCTGCAGTTTGTGGCATTACACCGTCATCTGCAGCAACAACTAATACAACGATATCTGTTGCTTTAGCACCACGTGCACGCATTGAAGTAAATGCCGCATGTCCCGGTGTATCAAGGAATGTAATAATTCCTTTGTCTGTTTCAACGTGATATGCACCAATATGCTGGGTAATACCACCTGCTTCCCCAGCCGCTACTTTCGAACGACGGATACGGTCAAGCAATGATGTTTTACCATGGTCAACGTGACCCATAATGGTAACAACTGGCGGACGAGTTGTTTGCTCACCACGAGCTTCTTCAGCTGCTTCAAGCAAGTTATCTTCCGCTTGTGTATCAGAAACTAAAACAGGGTTGTGGCCCATTTCTTCTACAACAAGTGCCGCTGTGTCTTGATCAATAGCTTGATCTTGATTAACCAATTCACCCATTTTCATAAGTGTTTTGATAACTTCACGTACTTTAATCGCCATTTTTTGAGCAAGATCGGCAACAACAATGCTTGAACCGATTTCTACATCATAAACTTGCTTTTTAACTGGCTTTTCAAATCCATGCTTATTCGCTTGGCTTGATTTTAAACCACGTTTGTTATGGTTAACAAAGCTTTGCTCTTCTTGACCACGACGACCACCTTTCTTCCCAGCACGTGGGTTAGTGGTTGCGCCACCGCGTTTAATTTCACGGTCTTCTTGCTTAAATGAATCTTCATAAGCTTGGCCAACTAGACCTGAAGCAAGTGGAGAATCATCAATCACACGAATTGTCGTAGTAGCATCGTCATTTGAATACTTAGACGCCATTTTGCGCATTTGTTCAAGTGTACGTTGCTGAGCTTCTTCAGCTGCTTTACGACGTGCAGCTTCTTCAGTTGCTTTTAACTGAGCTGACTGCTCTTCACGAGCTCTTTTCTGTTCTGGAGTTTCAGCTGGTTTTGGTGCAGGTTTAACTGTACCACCACCACGCTTTTTCACTACAACAGCAGCTTTTGGAGCTGTCTGTGCAGCACTATCTTGTTGATGAGCAGCACGCATCGCATCTAAAGTTGCTTTAGCTTTTTGCTCTGTTTGAAGACGCGCTTTTTGCTCGGCAGTTTCACGCGTTTGCTGTTCTACACGTGCTTTTGCTTCAGCTTCTGCACGTGCTTTTGCTTCAGCTGCAATTTGTTCAGGGTTTGGTTTAGCAAAAACCTGCTTTTTACGTACTTCTACGTTAATCGTTTTTGCTTTACCTGAAGTACTTGCAACTTTAGCGGTACTGGTTGTTTTACGTTTCAACGCAATTTTTCCTGTGTTACCACTTTCCTGACCATGAACTTTTTTCAAGTGATTGACCAAAGTATCCTGTTGTTCAGTGGTAATAATGTCGTCTGCTGTACGTTGAGGCAAACCTGCTTCACGAGCCTGTTCTAGGAGCTTCTCAACAGGACGTCCTACACTGAGAGCTAACTCTTTAATCGACTTGTCCGTCATATTTCATCTCCTAGTTAAACCATGATTCGCGAGCTTTCATGATCAATTGACCTGCTTTTTCATGACCAAGTCCTTCAATATCAGAGATATCGTCAGTAGCTTGATCTGCCAAATCGTCGACAGTAATAATACCGCGAGCGGCAAGCGAGTAAGCGATCTCAGAAGTCATGCCTTCCATAGTGAGAAGGTCTGCGCTCGGTTCTTGAATATTTTCTTGCTGTTTCAAAGCATCAGTAAGGGCTGCTTCTTTTGCACGACTTTGCAATAACTCAACCAATTCAGCATCAAGCTCAATTTCGTCAAAAGTTTCAGCAGGAACATAAGCAATCTCTTCTAAAGAAGTGAAACCCATTTCCACCAATGCCATTGCTAAATCTTCTTCAATATCGAGACGTGATACAAACATATCAAGATATTGCTGAGCTTCATTTTGCTGACGAGCACGATACTCTTCTTCAAGCATCATGTCGAGTTTGTAGCCAGTTAAATCAGAAGCTAAACGAACGTTTTGACCTTGAGAGCCAATCGCACGAGCTAATTGATCGCTGGTTGCAAAAATAATGTCGGCACTTCTTGCATCTTCATCAAGCACGATGCCTGAAACATCAGCTGGTTCTAATGCACTAGCAATGTATTGAGCCGGATCATCAGACCAGACCACTACATCAATACGTTCACCATTTAACTCTTGCTGTACAGCTTGAATACGCGTACCACGCATACCAATACATGCACCTACAGGGTCAATACGGTGATCATTTGTTTTCACTGCAATTTTAGCACGAACGCCCGGTTGACGTGCCGCTGCTTTAATTTCAATAATTTCTTCAGAAATTTCAGGAATTTCTTTTTTCATTAAAGCAATTAACATTTCAGGCTTAGCACGTGATAACAACAACTGAGCGCCACGACCTTCACGGTTAACATTATATAAAATAGCGTTTACACGTTGTTTTGGACGAAGAATTTCTTTTGGAATCATCTCTTCGCGTGCAAGATAAGCTTCTGCATTGTCGCCCAAGTCGATAATGAAGCCATCTTTGGTTTGTTTTTTCACTTCACCGTAAATTAACTCACCAACTTTAGACTCGTATGCATCAGCAACTAAAGCACGCTCAGCTTCACGAATTTTTTGTACAATAACTTGTTTTGCAATTTGTGCAGCAATACGACCAAACTCAATAGACTCTACTTCGAGTTCACGCACGTCACCAATTGACCATTTAGCTGGATCAACGTCAGAAATTGCATCTTGGCAAGCTGGCATTTCATGATCTTCATCTGCCACAACAGTCCATTGACGGAACGTACGGTAATCACCAGTTTTACGATCAATTTCTACACGAAGCTGAGCTTCTTCAGCATGCGTACCTTCGTAAAATCTTTTCTTCGTTGCAGCAACTAGAGCTTGTTCCAAAGCTTCGAAGATCGCTTCACGACTAACACCTTTTTCATTACTAACCGTTTCAACAACGGTAAGAATTTCGCGGCCCATAAGTCACCTACCGATTTCTTATAAAATTTAAATAAATTTAATCTTGATAGATCAAGTTTGCTTTATCGATATTGTTGCTGTCGATCACAAGCACATGCTTCCCATCAACTTCAACCTGAATTTCTTCATTTTCAAGGTCTACTGCGATAAGCTTTGCTTGAAATTTACGACGGTTTTCTACTGCTGCAATTAAACGCAAAGCAATTTGTTGTCCGATATAGCCTTGTAACTGTTCTAGTTGAAAAAATGGACGATCCCAACCTGGTGAAGAAACTTCTAATGAATACTCACCTGAGATTGGATCATGAACATCCAACATTGCGCCAACTTGTTGTGTTACACGCACACAATCTTGTACCCCAATACCACGGCCTAGCTCTACTTCGCCATCTTCATTAATTACAGGCTCAGCATCTTCACTTACCGCTTTATCGATATAAATACGCAATAATGAACGTTTACCTTGTGGGAGAAACTCGATTCCCCAAAGGTCGACACCACATGCTTCCACTGCAGGAACAATTAAGTCATGCAATGCTTGGGATTTATTTGATAATTTCATTTACTCTCGTCATTCTCGTGCGATTCAATCGGTTGTTTTAACCGACACAGACCTACTATAGTGAAGCATGACTATTTGACCAATTGATGTCGACACTACACGATAGCGATACGATAACCAATAAAAAAGGGCGTTAATCGCCCCTATTTAGCACAGAAAACAATAGTCCACTGTGCAAAAAGGCCCACCTGTCTGTGAGCCTCTTTTAAGAAACTTGGTAGCGGGAGCTGGATTTGAACCAACGACCTTCGGGTTATGAGCCCGACGAGCTACCAGACTGCTCCATCCCGCATCAACGTGCAAAAATTATATACAAATATCGAAAAAAGTCAATGTAAACTTATCTAATATTCGCTTGATTAAGTTGCACCTTAATCAAATTGGTAGCGGGAGCTGGATTTGAACCAACGACCTTCGGGTTATGAGCCCGACGAGCTACCAGACTGCTCCATCCCGCATCAAAAAACTGCTTGCACTCAACTTTCTGGTTCAAAGTTGGTGCGGAAGGGGGGACTTGAACCCCCACGCCCGAAGGCACTACCACCTCAAGGTAGCGTGTCTACCAATTCCACCACCACCGCAGCTTGTGGGACGCATTCTAGTCCTTCCCACTGCAAAAGGAAAGCCCTATTTCGAATTATTGACTCGATTTTGGTGCATTTGGTGAAGTTTCAGGCGATGTCGTTTGAACAGGTGCTGTAGTTTGTACAGTTTTCAAGCTATATGCATCAGTAGTCTGTTTTTTCGCAAAAACAGCTAGAGTTAAACTCGTTACAAAAAACAACGCTGTTAAGATAGCAGTAAGTCGAGTAAGGAAGTTACCTGAACCTGATGCACCAAATACAGTTGCTGCTCCGCCACCGCCGAAAGAAGCACCGGCATCAGCACCTTTACCGTGTTGCACTAGAATCAAGGCAATCATCAGTACCGCTAAAATAATATGTACGATCAGTACAAAAGAGTGCATACCCTATCCTCGTTATTTACTTTGTGCAAAGGCTTGTACAATTTGATAAAAAGATACTGCATTTAGTGAAGCACCGCCTACCAACGCACCATTAATATCTGGACATGCCGCCAATTCGACCGCATTTTCAGCTTTTACACTACCGCCATATAAAATAGCAATATCTGAACCCGCTGAGGTAATCTGACTTAAACCTTCACGAATCTTAGCATGCATTGCCTGTGCATCTTGTGGAGAAGCAGTTTTACCTGTCCCAATTGCCCAGATTGGCTCATAGGCAATTACAATTTGCTTTTGCCACTGCTCAGTAGTCACTACAGGAGCAATATCACAAATTTGTTGCAATACAACTTGCTCTGCCAAACCTTGTTCACGTTGTTCGAGGCTTTCACCAACACAATAAATGACAGTCAAGCCCGCATTTAATGCATTTTGGAGTTTAGCTTTCAAAATTTCAACGTTATCGCCAAAAATATCACGGCGCTCAGAATGCCCAACCAGTACAAAATTAATTTGGCTATCTTTTAATAATTCTGCGCTGACTTCGCCAGTATACGCACCAGTACCCGCTACACGTGATACATCTTGTGCAACTGTATATACTGTTCTTGCAGCATCTTGCAATTGTGTTTGTACCATTGCAAGCGCAATAGAAACTGGAGCAACCCCTACATGACAGCTTTCATCTGCAATTTGGTTTTGTTGCAATAGTTGTTTAAATTCTTCTATAAGTTGTTTGGCATTGGCACGCATTGGGTTCATTTTCCAGTTGCCAACTACCCAAGGCGTAATCGTCGAACCCGACATACGGCTCACCTTTCATCAAAAATGCAGCACATTCTACACGCATTTATACAAATTTCAGATACTTTTCTTTAACGGCTTTGCCCATATCTTTTCTACTAATTGAAAACAGTTATAAAACTTTATCGAGTCTAAAGAATCGTCTTTCAAAAATTAATGAATAAAAACTTCGACTAGTTCAAGCTTTGGCGAGTGGATCAAGACCAGAGCATCATTTTCTCAGGTAGTAATTTTAGATAACAAAAGTATAATTTTTTATATACCAATTATAAACATATGAGCACAGGTAGGCAGATGTCAGTCATACATACATCTCCAAAATTTTCGGGGTTTTTTCGACGATTAGTCGAAGAAAAACATGTGTCGGCAGCGACCATGCAAACAGCTTTAGATGCAGCAAAGAGAGCTAAACGGGATACAGTTGCGTACCTGATTGAAGAGGTTCATCTCTCCCCTTCTTTATTAGCTGAAACAATTTCTATTGAATTTGCTGAACCATATTTTGATCTGGATGTTTACGATACAAGCCAAATTCCCAAAGATTTGGTCGATCAAAAACTGGTTTTAAAACATCGGGTCTTACCTCTCATCCAAAGAGGACAGATTTTATATGTCGCAACCAGCAACCCGAGTAATATTGAAGCGATTGATACCATTCGCTTTAATAGTAAGCTCATGGTTGAACCAGTTATTGTCGAGCACCATAAGCTTGAGAAAATTCTGGCGCAGCAATTTACCGAAGAAAGTAGCTTCGAATTTAGTGATGAAGAGTTTGATCTTGATGTAGACCTTGAAGCGCCCCCCTCACAAGAGGATGAGGAAGAAACGCCTCAAGGCGATGAAGCACCTATTGTTAAATATATTAATAAATTACTCATCGATGCAATTCGTATGGGGGCTTCAGACTTACATTTTGAACCATACGAGAAATCATATCGGGTCCGTTATCGAGTCGACGGCGTGTTACGTCAGATTGCAAATCCACCTTTGCAATTGGCTAACCGTTTGGCTTCACGTTTAAAAGTCATGTCTCAAATGGATATTTCCGAAAAACGAGTGCCTCAAGATGGTCGTATCAAGCTTAAGTTATCAAAGACTAAAGCAATCGATTTTCGTGTGAACTCACTTCCAACCTTGTTTGGTGAAAAACTGGTTCTGCGTATTCTCGATCCATCTAGCGCAATGCTCGGAATTGATGCTTTAGGATATGAAGAAGATCAGAAAGCTCTTTTTTTAGAAGCACTCGATAAACCACAAGGTATGCTTTTAATTACAGGTCCTACCGGTTCTGGTAAAACGGTATCTTTATATACAGGCTTAAATATTTTAAATACTGAAAGCTCTAATATTTCCACTGCCGAAGATCCAGTCGAAATCAACCTTGAAGGTATTAATCAGGTTAACGTTAACCCGAAAGTAGGTCTTACTTTTTCGGCCGCACTCAAATCATTTTTACGTCAAGACCCCGACATTATTATGGTCGGTGAGATTCGTGACTTAGAAACGGCTGAAATTGCGATTAAAGCTGCACAAACCGGTCACATGGTAATGTCCACACTGCATACCAATAGTGCGCCAGAAACACTTACTCGCCTACGTAATATGGGTGTTCCATCTTTTAATATCGCAACATCAGTCAACTTGGTTATTGCTCAACGTTTGGCGCGTCGGTTATGCCCACAGTGTAAAATACCTGCCGACATTCCTAAACAGAGCCTATTAGAAATGGGCTTTACCGACCAAGATTTAACCCATCCCGATTTTCAAGTTTTTCAACCTGTGGGTTGTAATGAGTGTCGTGAAGGCTACAAAGGTCGAGTAGGTATTTACGAGGTGATGAAAGTTACACCTGAAATTTCCAAGATTATTATGGAAGATGGCAATGCTTTAGAAATCGCTGCTGCTTCTGAAAAACTGGGGTTCAATAATCTGCGTCGTTCAGGGTTAAAGAAAGTCATGCAAGGTGTTACTTCCTTACAAGAAGTCAACCGCGTGACCAGTGAATAAAAGACAATTTAAAATAAGGATAATTCATGACTGTCAAAAAGGCACAAATGATGCCGACTTTTGCTTATGAAGGGGTTGACCGTAAGGGCATAAAAATTAAGGGCGAACTTCCAGCTAAGAATATGGCCTTAGCCAAAGTCACCCTACGCAAACAAGGGGTAACTGTCCGTAATATTCGGGAAAAGCGTAAAAATATTCTTGAGGGTTTGTTCAAGAAGAAAGTATCAACGCTCGATATCACGATTTTCACGCGACAACTTGCAACCATGATGAAAGCTGGTGTCCCACTGGTACAAGGCTTTGAAATTGTAGCGGAGGGTCTAGAAAACCCAGCCATGCGCGAGGTGGTACTCGGGATTAAAGGTGAAGTTGAAGGTGGTAGTACCTTTGCTTCAGCTTTAAGGAAGTATCCTCAACACTTCGATAACTTGTTTTGTTCTCTTGTAGAGTCTGGCGAACAATCTGGTGCGCTTGAAACCATGTTGGACCGTGTGGCAATTTACAAAGAAAAAAGTGAATTACTTAAGCAGAAAATCAAAAAAGCTATGAAATATCCAGCAACGGTTATTGTAGTTGCTGTGGTTGTTACTATTATTTTGATGGTTAAAGTAGTGCCTGTTTTCCAAGACCTGTTTTCTTCTTTTGGTGCAGATTTACCTGCATTCACCCAAATGGTCGTGAATATGTCGAAATGGATGCAGGAATACTGGTTCATTATGATTATTGTGATTGGAGCAGTGATTGCTGCCTTTCTGGAAGCCAAGAAGCGCAGTAAAAAATTCCGTGATGGATTAGATAAACTTACACTGAAACTACCTATCTTTGGCGATCTGGTTTATAAGGCGATTATTGCCCGTTATAGCCGTACTTTAGCCACCACGTTTGCCGCTGGTGTTCCGCTCATTGATGCGCTTGAGTCAACGGCTGGTGCAACCAACAATGTCATTTATGAAGAAGCAGTCATGAAAATTCGTGAAGATGTAGCTACAGGCCAACAACTTCAATTTGCAATGCGTGTTTCAAATCGTTTTCCATCTATGGCTATACAAATGGTCGCAATTGGTGAAGAATCTGGTGCACTAGACAGCATGCTCGATAAAGTTGCTACTTATTATGAAAATGAAGTTGATAATGCCGTTGATGGTTTAACTTCAATGATGGAACCTTTAATCATGGCAATTTTAGGGGTGCTCGTAGGTGGTCTAGTGATTGCTATGTATCTTCCAATTTTCCAAATGGGCTCAGTCATATAATGCAAGAAATTATTGCTTATTTTATTCAAAACTTAACTGCACTTTATATTGCAGTCGCACTATTGAGCCTATGTATTGGTAGCTTTTTGAATGTGGTAATTTATCGCACCCCCAAAATGATGGAACAAGATTGGCAGCAGGAATGTCAAATGTTGCTTAATCCCGAACTACCCATCATTGAGCATGAAAAGCTGACATTAAGTAAACCTGCTTCATCATGTCCTGCATGTCAGCAACCGATCCGTTGGTATCAAAATATTCCAGTTATAAGCTGGTTAATGTTAAGAGGAAAATGTGGCCATTGCCAACATCCTATTAGCATTCGTTATCCAGCGATTGAATTACTCACGATGCTATGTTCATTAGTAGTCGTCATGGTTTTTGGTCCAACCCTACAAATGCTTTGGGGGCTAGTGCTCACTTGGATTTTGATTGCTTTAACATTTATAGACTTTGATACTCAGCTACTACCTGACCGTTTCACCCTACCTTTGGCTGCTCTCGGCTTAGGTATTAATACCTTTAATATTTACACCTCGCCTAACTCAGCCATTTGGGGATATTTAATCGGCTTTTTATGTCTTTGGATTGTGTATTACTTATTTAAAGTGATTACAGGCAAAGAAGGTATGGGCTACGGCGACTTTAAATTGCTTGCCGCATTAGGCGCGTGGATGGGACCATTGATGCTGCCATTAATTGTGCTATTGTCATCTTTACTCGGTGCAATTATTGGCATCATTTTACTAAAATTACGTAATGATAATCAGCCCTTTGCGTTTGGGCCATATATTGCCATTGCGGGTTGGGTTGCCTTTTTATGGGGTGACCAAATTATGAAAATTTATTTGGGAGGTTAAGATGGCTTTTATTCTGGGAGTCACAGGTGGTATTGGCAGTGGAAAATCTGCTGCAACACAATGGTTTGAATCCCAAGGAATCCAAGTCGTCGATGCCGATATTGTTGCTCGCGAAGTGGTTGAAAAAGGCCAACCTGCCCTTCAAAAAATCCAACAAACTTTTGGAGATTGGGTGCTTCAACCCGACGGCAATCTAGATCGTCGTGCACTACGTGAATATATTTTTCAAAACCCTGAAGCAAGGCAAATACTTGAGAAAATCACGCATCCAGCCATTCGCCAATCTATTGTTCAACAGCTACAAAACCCCAAAAGTCCTTATGTGATTTTAGTTTCACCCCTACTTTTTGAAACCAACCAGCATGAATTGGTTAATCACACTCTATTAGTTGATGCGAGTGAACAAACTCAAATTCAGCGTGCAAGCCAGCGAGATGGGCAAAACCAAGAACAAATCCAGAAAATTATTGCAGCACAAATGCCACGCGAGCGTAAACGTGAACTTGCCAATGACATTGTGTTTAATGACGGATTACTCGAACATTTATATCAGCAATTAGAGCCTTTACATCAAAGCTATTTGAAGCGCGCCAACTAATCTTGCTTATTTTGCTGCTGAATCTTTTGTGCCAAGCTATCTTGTCGAAACCAGCGCCAAGGTTGTAAGGCACCTACTCCCATTCCAACCAAGCCCACAACAATCGATGGACTTAATGACTCATCAAGTAAAGGTACAGCTAAAATGGCAGCAATAAACGGCGCCAAAGTAACAATACTTCCCGTTTTAAAAGCACCAAGTCGCTGAATCGCTGCTACATAAGTCAAAGTTGCGATAATAACAACAAACACACCATGGAAAATACCCTCTATCGCTAGATGAACAGGACTGACTTCCATGAAATGTTTAGGTAAGAATAAAGCATACATGGGTAAGTAAATAATTGCAGACCAAATCGCAACACTCGCCATAGAGTGCCATGCGGAAAGTTTCCACTGTTTAAGTAATACAGTGAAAATGCCCCACCAAATCGCACTAATAAAAAGAAGTAAATCCCCCACGCCAAAAGCAGAAGCATTACCTTGCAACATCAACACACTCATGAGAGCCAAGGCAGTGATCATAATTGCCAGACTCACCCATGTATGCTTATCAAATGGCTGTCTAAATAAAATGTATGCTGCAATTGCAGTACAAATTGGAATACAACCATTTAAAAAAATGGCAGCATGTGCAGCGGGAGCATAGAGAAACGCGGTGTAGACGGTAAGACAATAAATAACTCCGCCAATGAGCGCCAAAATAACAGCGTGCTTACTCCATAAAAAAGCGAGATCTTTCTTATAGATCAGAATCGGCATCAAAATCAGGAAGGCGATAGCAAAGCGTAGTGCAGCAATGTCCCAAGCACTGATGTGCCATTGTGCATTTAAACGGGCAAAAAGTGTAAACCCGCCCCAAATGCACATGGTCACCAATACAAAAAAATAACCTTGCTTACGGGGAGACATATCAAGACTGCTTACAAACTAGAAAGGCAGCTAGATTATACCTCAGAACGCTGACGGCAAGCCTCATAAAGTGCCATACCTGTTGCCACACTCACATTTAGACTCTGTAAATTTCCAGACATCGGAATATAAACTTTATGATCACACTGCGCCTGTGTAATTGGGCGTAAACCCGTATCTTCTGCTCCCATTACGATCACGACTGGGCCAGAGAAATCACATTTTTGAATTGGCATTGCACTTTCATCAAGCATAGTGCCAATCACACGTGTATGAGTCGTCTCTTTGAGATGGGCTAATGTACGAGCCAAATTTGTTACTTGAATGAATTTAACTTTTTCAGCTCCACCCGCTGCAACTTTACGAGCTGTTGGGGTTAAACTTGCCGAACGATCACGAGGTACAATCACTGCTTGCACGCCCATTGCAGCAGCGGTACGGATGCAAGCCCCTAAGTTATGCGGGTCTGTCACCTGATCTAATGCCAGCAATAAAGCATCTGGGGTTTCAGCCAAGATCTGATCTAGATCTTTTTCATTTAAAGTCGGATGCGGACGTACTGCTGCAACCACGCCTTGATGAAACGGTAGACCTGCAAGCTTTTCGAGACTATCACGGCTTGCTTTTTGTACACTAATTCCAAAAGGCTCTGCCAATTGCAAAATCTTTTGCAAACGCTGGTCATCCCGTCCTTTTAAAGTAAACAGGGTTAGCACACGTTCCGGCTCAAGTTCTAACAATGACTCCACTGAATGAACGCCATAATAATATTCCGGTTTTGCCATGCATGACCTCTAACAACGTTTGAGCAAAAAAATAAAAATCCTGCAAAGCCAACTTCACAGGATTTCTTTGGGCATAGTGTACCCGATTTGAATAGGAATTTCTTAGCCTTCTAAATGGCACACGTAATCGAGTACTTCATCAGTTTCGATTTTAAAAAGACTATTACCAGGCACATAAAATGATTGGCCTGCACGGAACAACTCACTTTCATTACTGTCCGCGATTGTTACACGGCATTCACCTGAAATAATTTCCATACGCTCAGGAACATGGGTTTCAAAAGTTAAAGCTTGCTCAGTCGGCAAAATAACACCTAGTGTTTTTTTTGTTCCATCTTCAAATTGCACGGTATGGCTGATACATGCTCCACCAAAATAAACGTTTGATTTTTTGATGACCGTTACATGATCAAATTGGGTTGAACTCATGCACACTCTCCAGATAATGCCGTATTTATATAAATTATGATGAATGTAGTTTAATTGTGCCTAAATAACTAATCAATCAGTTTTCATACGGATAGACTTGTAATTTCCACTGCTGTGCCTGAATTTTTTTGGCAAAAGCATAAGGTAAGTTAATCTCAATATTTCGACTATTCGACACAATTGCATCGTATCTGCAAACTTCGACCTGATTTTCATCTAGAAGTACCCAACACACTCTCTGTGCAGTTGGATGGGCAACTGCTGTAGCAACTACCGGTGAACCGTCATTCATTCCTACATGAAAATTTTCGCTGTCGTTTTGCATTAACGCCAGATCATAAACTGGAAAATCGATAGCTTCTGAATCGAATTGCTGGCTATCGTGTATAAGCACACTTTGTTTTAAAGTCGGCCAAATACAGTAGCGCAAATAATGCTGATCCATCACCCGATTATCCAGATAACGTCCGGTGGCAACATAATCCCTGATATGTGCTTCAATATTATGAAAAATCCCCGTACATCCACCCCACATTCCCGCCAAAATTAACTCGGTATGAGAATAATTGTCTCGCATTAAGTGAAACCATTTATCACTCTTGAGCCAAGCGTCTACAGCTGCTTTTTCGCGGTGCGAGACAATGGAGTCGGCATCACGTATCAGAAAACGCTTAATTGTCGGATCATCCATTACAAAAAAGCGCCAAAACAAACCAGATAGCTGTTTTTGAGAATCTGTAACCTGAATAACTTGCGCGCCCTTCTCTTTTAAACGCTGTTGCACCAGTACTGGCACAGTATCATCGACATAAAAGCGACACGTCCATTCAGGATAAATTTGTTTGGCTAACTGAATATTTAAAATAGAAGTTTCACAATAGCGAGGATTTCCCCCAAACAAAGAAAAAGCAATAATATTTTCTTGAGGGTTTGCACTAAAGGTTAGTGGTACCTGATCTGGAATTGCCAAAACAGGTTCGCTCTTCGCTAGTTCTTTTTTAGTTGCAATTGCCAAGCGTCCAAATTTGATTGTTTCTTCTTTTTTATTTAAATGATGACAAACTTCTGTGAGTCCATCATATAAGTTTGTATTTACATTAGCTCCACTTGCTTGAATCGCTTGTAAATAATGTTGATAGGCATCGTTATAACGGCCTAAGCGTAATTCGGTATAAGCTAAATCTGATAAGGCGCCAGCATGCTTGGGAACCAAATTAACAGCTTGTTTAACATGTTGATAAGCTTTGGCATAATCCCCTTTTGCTGCTGCCTGTTTAAATGCATTAAAATGCTGATTTAAAATTTTATTCATTTCTGCAGGATTGTTTTTTTTATGGCGGTTGATCATCCCTATTGGTGGTTTCGGTAAGCTTAATGTTTTTTTCATTGTAAATATCCGCAATCTTGCTGTTCTATAATTTCAGTTAGAATAATAGATCACTTGTAGCAAATTCAAAACTTCTCTATCTTTAACCCATAATTTGGCGCGTTGGATGCGTTTATGCTCACACATTTAACTTTAATTAATTTTGCATTAGCTGATCATTTGGCTATTGATATAGAACAAGGATTTAATGTTCTAACAGGCGAAACAGGTGCCGGAAAATCATTATTACTGGATGCACTCTCTGCCTGCCTAGGGGAACGTACAGATACAAATTATGTCCGTTATGGTTCGGACAAAGCGGATATTACCGCTGTTTTTACCTATCAAAATAATAGTCCTGAAGCAAAATGGCTCCAAGACCACGAACTAGATGATGATTCTGGGGAAATTCATTTACGTCGTGTTATTTTTGCAACTGGCCGTAGTAAAGCATGGGTCAATGGACGCCCAAGTAGTCTATCTGAACTCAAAGAATTAGGCCGTTTGCTCGTTCAGCTCTATAGTCAGCACAGCCAGCAGCAGCTGCTTGAACCGCCTTATCCAAAGCATTGGCTAGATCGTTATAACAATTTTTATGCTGAAGCAAATGATGTACGTGAAGCCTATAGCACATGGCAACGTACCATTCGTTTGCATCAAGCAGCCTTAGATGCACAAGCAACCCGACTGCAACGTATTGGTACTTTAGAGCATCAAATTGAAGAGCTCGAAGAGGTCATTCAAACTGACTATAAAGAAATTGAGCAAGAGTTCGATCGCCTCAGTCATCATGAACATATCATGCAAGATTGTAGCTATAGCCTAAATGTGCTTGATGAAGCTGAGCAAAACATTACTCAAGAAATGTCTTCGATTATTCGTAGATTAGAATCCCACGCGGGGCGTAGCGAACAACTTTCTGAGATCTATAATTCTTTACTGAATGCTCAAAGTGAAATAGATGATGCAACAGCAAACTTGCGTCAATTTATTGATCGTCAAAGCTTTGATCCTGAACGAATGGAAGAACTAAACTCCAAGTTGGAAGTTTTCCATCGTTTAGCACGTAAATACCGAACTCAACCAGAAACGCTTAAAGAAGAATATGAAGCTTGGCAAAGCGAGCTTGAGCAATTACATCAACTTGAAGACCCAGAAACACTGGCAGAACAAGTTGAGAAGTCGCATAAGGAGTTCTTAGAGAAAGCTCAGCATTTAGACAACATTCGTCGTGAAGCTGCTGCTCCACTTGCTAAACAATTAACCGAACAAGTCAAACCTTTAGCACTACCAGAAGCACATTTTGAGTTTAAGTTTGAACCATTAGAGCAACCTACCGCTGAAGGCTTAAGCTTTATTCAGCTGTTATTTACTGCCAATAAGGGTATTCCTCCACAACCATTAGCACGCGTCGCTTCAGGTGGTGAACTTTCACGTATTGCGTTAGTTATGCAAGTCATGAACGCTGAAAAAACCGAAGCAGAAGTGTTAGTGTTTGATGAAATTGATGTCGGGATTAGTGGTGGTACAGCAGAAGTTGTGGGACGTTTACTTGCCGACTTAGCCCAACATGTTCAACTTTTATGTATTACCCATCAGGCACAAGTTGCTGCACAATCAGATCAGCATTTATTAGTTAAAAAGCAACAAACTGATCCGGCAAGCAGTACAATTGTGGAACTAGACGAAAATCAAATCATTTTTGAGTTAGCTCGCATGTCAGGTGGTGTTGAAATTAATGAAACAACCTTGCAACACGCAAAACAATTACGCCAACTTAAATTTCAGGCTTCTTCAAATTAATAAAAAATGAGAGAAAAAGATTGGCGAAATCCGATTAACTCTTGTATGTTGATAAAAAGAACCTATATAGATAAAAGGGTCGAGAGACCCTCTAGTGACATTTTTTGAGGGAGAACCGCTTAGGTGACCAAACAATATCTGACTCACCGTTGTCTGATTGCCCCGCCAGAAATGGCAGATGACTTTTTCGCAAACACTGTAATTTATCTTGCCCGTCATGATGAAGAAGGTGCTCAAGGCATTATTATTAACCGCCCTTCCGGCATTCAAATTAAAGAATTACTCAATGATCTCGACATTGAAGCAGACAATGTAAATCCACATGTGGTTTTACAAGGTGGGCCATTACGTCCCGAGGCTGGATTCGTTCTTCATACTGGACAACCGACATGGCATTCATCTATTGCTGTAGGTGAAAATGTTTGTATTACTACCAGTAAAGATATTCTTGATGCGATTGCCCACAATGAAGGTGTTGGTCGATATCAAATTGCTTTAGGTTATGCGAGCTGGGGTAAAAACCAGTTAGAAGATGAAATTACGCGCGGTGACTGGCTCATTTGTGATGCCGATATGGATCTGATTTTTAACCTGCCTTATGACGATCGTTGGGATGCAGCTTATAAAAAGATCGGTGTAGATCGTGCATGGTTAGCATCTGAAATCGGACATGCTTAATGACCGAAATACAATCAAAATCGATTATGGCTTTTGACTTTGGTACTCAAAAAATGGGAATGGCGATTGGCCAGTCTTCAATTGAAAGTACCAATCCCCTCCCTCTATTTGTGATGAAAGATGGTATTCCAAACTGGGATCAGCTCTTAAAAATCGTGAAAGAATGGCAACCTGATCTATTTTTGGTTGGTTTGCCTTTGAATATGGATGATAGCGAGTCAGAACTTTCTACACGTGCCCGCAAATTTGCGAGACGTTTACGCCATCAAACCAATATTGAAACATTAATGGTAGATGAGCGTTTAACTACACGTGAAGCACGAGAAGAACTCGGTTTCTACCAAGAGCAAGGTCGAGCAAAAAAACTTTCTGCAGATAGTTTTGCAGCCGCCTTACTCATTCAGAGTTGGTATCGAAATCCGGTCGGTTTGACCCCGTAATATTAAAAAGGAAGGCTAAAGCCTTCCTTTTTTATTTCTCGATAATATGTACAGTTGCCGTACGTCCAGAGACAAAAGCAAGCTGGTTCTTTGGTGTTTCATCCAATACGATTTTCACAGGTACACGCTGCGCTAAACGAACCCAACTGAACGTTGGATTTACATTGGCAAGAAGTTTAGAGCTGCTTGAGCGTTCACGATCTTCGATACCTGATGCAATACCTTGTACATGGCCTTTAATTTTCTGGCTATCACCCATTAACTGTACACTGGCCTGATCGCCGACATGAATACGGTTTAACTTCGTCTCTTCAAAATAACCCACAACATAGAGTTGTTTACGGTCAAGTAATGCCGCAACAGCCTGCCCAACTTGAACATAGTTACCTGGACGCATATCAAAGTTAGATAAAGTACCATCAGCTGGAGCAATTACCGCAGCACGATGCATATTAAGCTCGGCCAAATGCAAATTGCTCGTTGCCGCCTCAATCAGAGCCTGTTGTTGTTTAACAGTTGCTTCCGCTTGTTGAATAGCAGCTTGGAGTTGCTCATGTTCAGCGTGAGATTGATCACGTGTTGCGAAAACTTGATCTTGTTCTTGTTTAGAGATAGCGCCATCCATAAGGTTTGAATAGCGGCTTGCGTTTTTCTCGGCTAACTTAATATTCGTATCCGATTTAATCAGGTTCGCTTTTGCTTGTGCTAAACCAGCTTGCGCTTGGGCAAATGCTGCATTTGCTTTTGCTAAATCAGATTTTGCCTGCTCTACATCTAAAGCTCGGCGAGAAACATCAATTTTAAAGAGCACCTGACCTTTTTTCACAGTCTGGTTATCTTGAACCAATACTTCTGTCACAAGCCCCGCGACATCCGAAGATACTTGAATAACGTCACCACGAACTCGACCATCACGCGTCCACGGCGCTGCATTATAGTAATTCCATAAATGCACAATGGTATAGACCGCCACCATTAATGCGACAATCAAAATTACTGGACGGATGACTTTTTTCAAATCCACCTGATTCATTTCACTCACCTAACTCAATCTTTAATTTCGCAAACATCTCTACGCACCGACCCCAACAAAAATTTGATGTATTACCAACAGTAATAAGAGGTAAAAACACAAATTAAAAATACTAGGTAATGCAATCCAGCCTTGTGCAATCAACTTATTTGTTAAAGGACTTAACCCACGGAAACAGATATATGCCAAGAGTGCTTGAACGAGCAAAGAAGGCACATAAATACCATAAACATTAAACTCACCCATTTGCTGTGGCTCCTTTCATGGTGCTGTTTTCATTCATTTGCTCTGATGAAACATGGCACATGCTATAAGCAATATTGTTCAGTGAAATGAGTAGTCTTTGTCGCATAGTCATATCTTCAACATTTGAAGCAAGCTGTTTTAATTCAAATAACGCTCGGTAGATCCGCTCTACTAAAGCTGTCGTATCATTTTCATCGTTTTCTTTAGCTCTAAACAGCTCATCCAGATTTTGTTGCAAATCGCCAATATGCTGAGTGAGTTCAGATGCTTGAGGAAACTGATTGGCTAACTCTTGCAATCGGCTTAAATCAACAATACTACTCGACTCAATCAGGGCCTGATGAATTGAAGTTTTAATCTCGTCTGATTGCACCATTTTGCTGTTTAGAATCCCAATCCGATCTAGCATACTGCGTAGATGAACTTTAAAATCAAGACCATATGGCAGATAGATCGCTTTTCGCATGGCACGGTAATGCAAGGCTAAAATACGGCTTGCACTCGTGTCTGGTGACATGGCGCGAACAACATCAATGACAATCAAAGACACTAAAACACCTAAGATCATGGCAAATGAACTATCAAGATAAGACACTGCATCCATGCTATAAGCATTGTGCAGGTTTAGTCCCATCATGGTATTAATACCCAACACCATACCTACTGGCATCAGCATCTGGTTAGCCATCATAGACACTGCGAATAAGAACATCGGTAATAAAACCAGTCCAAGTTCCCAAAAAGTGGTGACATGCGGGAAAATACCAAATGCATAAACAAAGACTAAAACTGCTGAAGCTATACTGCCCCAGATAAAAATACGCAGAACTGGAACCGGGTTATCTAAGGCTGTTAAAATACAGGCGGTTACTGCACCCATCTGTGCCATCATAAATCCAGCTTTCCACCCCGAAACAATCCAGACTCCAGTCACAATAAATGTAATAAGGACTGCACTGATACCGCCTCGTATTGCCACACCATGGTCACGGTGCAAACTTGGATATTTGGTCGTCATTGGGGTAATGTTGTCAGGGATTTCTTTATTACCTTGCTGAATTCGCTGCCACAAAACTTTAACCGCTAAAACATTGCTAATGAAATGACGCACATCCATTTTCATGGCTGCAACTAAAACTTGTTGATGTGTAGAAGCCGACTCCATCAAACTTGCAAAATCGCTTTCAAACTCATCAGGCAACTGCAAAATATTTTCATCAACAATCAGGTCTTTTTGCTCTAAAAACTGTACAACATGAGCTGAAAGCTGTTGCAGTTTTTCTGCATGAGTCTCGATAAACCGAAGTTCTTTAAGCTGCTTAATACGCTCAGATAAAGCGACTAGATTAGCCACCACCATTGAGATTTGATGAAGCATTTCCTGCAAGGGTTTGGTCATACCATGCAGTTCGCCCTTTTCATAGCTCAAATGTACTGCCAAAGCATGAATATCTGTGGTGTCGCGAGTAATGGCAGCCAAGAGCTGAGTATTGTTCTGCTGCGAATCTGTATTTAATAAATTAGCAAACAGATTTTCTGTATCTTTTAGGGTTTTTATCACCCGCTGTTTAATTGCCGAGCCAATATGCATTGGAAGAATCGTGGCAGAAACCACTGCACTTGAAATCACGCCAATCGAAATTTCTATAACCCGAGCTAAAGCAATATCAAATATATTGTATTGATCAATATACGTAATCGCATTGAAGACGATCATGGCTGTCGAGTAGCCCGCCAGCATAAAAGCATAACTACGTGGAGTACGATCTAGTAACGACACATAAAGCGCAAAACCCACCCACAACGACAACACCACGGTAAATATCCAAGGTGTATTAATTAGATGGGGCGTTAGGGTTAGGGCAATCACAGCTCCGCCAATTGTCCCTACCACTCGATAGACACATTTAGAGGACACCATTCCTGAATATGGATTGGCAATAATCAGGACCGTACCAATCGACCACATCGGGTTAATCAGATCTAATTCAAACGAAACAAATAGTGCCAACATTCCGGCAATAAATGTTTTTAAGGCAAAGATCAGATCAAGCCTACTCGGGCGGAACGCCAGTATTTGCTTTAATAACATGAACTCATCTCAAATACAGATTTGAACTGATGAGCATGCCCTTCAATATTTGATTGTCTTTCTAAAGACAACACAACTTTGCCATTTGCCTCAAAGCAAATGATATGAGGAGCATCCTTCAATACAATGATTTTTCCACATCTCGCCTGATTGGCCGAAATGATTTCAGTTTGGGCGCCATTTAAACGGCCAAGCTTTGGAAAGAAGAGGTATCAAGAAATCAATCTAGAACCGACCAATTTCTCGATTAGATATTTTGTTTAGCAATTTTTTCAAAATAAAGCGATTTAGTCAACTAAAATATCTCCATTTGATAATTTGATATATTTTTTAATTATCGTATATGATGTATAAGCCGAAAGAAGTTTTCTCTTTGTCAGAGTAAAATACTCAAATCAGGCATTTATTTTAGAATTGAGACAAATCTTCTTTTTTTTCTGTTATAAAAACTCAAAGATGACTCGTTGTTAAAGGATACGAACAAGACATTATGGCAATTTCAAGTTTTGGCAAAATTTTAACCGTACTGGACCTATTTTCAGTTTCGCGTCCAATCATTAATGTCGATATTATTTGCGAAGAACTTGGCTTGTCCAAACCAACGAGTTACCGTTACCTCAAAGAGCTAGTATCAGCTGATCTATTAAAACGCATTAATGGAACCTCTGGCGATTATACCTTAGGCTCAAAAATTGCAGTTCTTGACTATATATCTAGAACAACCGACCCACTGGTTCAAATCAGCACGCCATTTATGCGAAATATTGTAGAGCGTACCGAACTGTGCTGTTTGCTTACCTATTTGAATGATGATTATTGCATTGACATACATCATGAAATATTTAAAGACACTGAGCTACTTTCATATGGCCGAGGCTGCCCAAGACCGATTTACGTTGGATCATCTCCAAAAACAATGGTTTCGCATTTAAGTAAACAACGCATGCAAGACTACTACCACCGTTACCAGCAAGAATTAAAACAATCAGGTTTTGCTGAAGATGAACCGAGCTTTATTCAGCGTATGCGTAAAATTAAAAAACAAGGGTTCTATTTCTCACAAGGTGAGATTGACCCAAATGTTTCAGGTCTAGCGGTTCCTGTTCGTTTTTCAAACAAAGAAGTACCTTTAGCTTTGACTTTAGTTGCCTCTAAAAATCGTTTTGATTTTTTAAATGTTGAAAAGCTCATCGAAATTTTGCAAGAAAATGCAGCACTTATTGAACAACGTTTTATGGAATTATCTGAAAAAGGTGAAATCTAAAACCCCACCTTGTGATAATTTAAACTTTTCTTACACTTTAAAACATTGAATATCTCACAATATTCTCATATTATGATTTTAGCTCCTATTGATGATTCTTTTCATCAGCAGCTCATCAGTAGAAGCATCCCCCTCAGAGGAATAAGCTCATGCTGCCATCATGGGCTTTTTTCTTGCCCGCTTTTTAATGAAGGTTATAAAAACTTAAATTGCCGAAAAGTAAGATTAATACGTGGTTGTAAAATCTTTGTTGAACGATTTAAACGGTGTTGCCAATATTGTTGAGTCTCACCACGCATCACAATGAGTTGGCCTGGCTGTAGCCACAATTCAACTTTCTCTTTACTTTGAATATGTCTAAAAGAAAATTTACGGGTAGCACCAAAGCTTAAAGAAGCGATTGTTGTCGTTCTTGCCAAAGAAACATCCGAGTCACTGTGCCAAGCCATTCCTTGGGTTCCATCTTCATAAAGATTTGCCAAACAAGAATTAAATTTTTCTGAAAGTATTTGCTCTACCTGTTGTTTTAGTTTGGCGAGTGCTTTGTCCCAAGGCAAAGAATCACGTGCAATACCCGAATATTTATATTGATAGTAGTCATCTCCATACCATGCAACTTTTCGAGCTGTAATAAAGTGCTTGCCATACAACTTAGCCTCGTCATGTTTCCATGCGAGGTGTCGGTAAAGGTAGTGAAAATATTGTTCAGCTTCTTCAGGGCTTAAAATACAACCATAGTCCTGAACTTCACCATCGTAGGGTAATAAATTCTCACAAGGCTCTGGAGAAAATAAATCCAAGGTCATACGGTTTCTCCGTGTTGCTTTGACATCTCCCAAGCTAACAATGCCAATTTACGCCCTTTTTGCCAATGGTATTCTCCGATCATCCCTGTGGCACGGATCACTCGATGGCAAGGAATCAGATATGCAATCGGATTCTGCCCAATTGCTGTAGCAACGGCTCTAACTGCTTTAGGCTTCCCAATTTGCTCTGCAATATCTTGGTAAGTCCGAAGTTGCCCTTCCGGAATGGTGAGCAAGGCTTCCCATACTTGTAGCTGAAATGGGGTTCCAGCCAAATTAAGTGGAAGTTTTTGCTGTAAGTGTTCTGAAAAATCCTGTTCAAACCACTTTGCAATTTGTTGATGCCAAATCGGTGACTGATTTTTCAATTGAGCTTTCGGAAAGTACTGTTTAATTAGTTGTTCAATATTGTCGTGAGTTTCGATAAACCGTATAGAACATATTCCTTTTTCACTACTGACCACCAACAACTCACCGAAGGGACTTGTCTCAACCGAATAATTAAGAATAACGCCTTCGCCTTTTTGTTTATATTCCCCAGGCGTCATCCCTTCAAGCTGAATAAACAGATCGTGTAAACGTCCTGTGCCAGATAAACCCGTATTTAAAGCGGTTTCCAATAAACTCCGTTGTTGCAACAGATGATATTTGGCCTGTTGCAAGCTCATATATTGCACAAATTTTTTCGGGCTAATCCCTACCCATTCTTGAAACTGGCGTTGAATATAGCTTGGGCTTAAATTCATATGACTCGCAACATCGTCCAGACTGGGTTGCTGGTCTAGATGTTCATATAAATATTCAATCACAGTGGCAATTACAGCAAATTGCCGAGAAGAAAGCATTTGCATGTGTCACCTCCTTAGCACTTATATCTTACATTAAAGTAGCCAAAGCCCTATGACGACCCGATTCTTGCACTCTTCAAAAATAAAAAAGCCTTTCATTGTAGAAAGGCTTAATCTTTCAATATGCACTTAAGGCTGCTTTAAATAAGGCCAAGCTGCTTTGAGGTAAATAAACATTGACCATAAAGTTAAAATGACCGCTGTATACAACAAAGCATAGGCAAGCATTTCTAAAGGCTGCCAATTAAGTAAGAACACACTAATGGCAATCATCTGAAAGGCTGTTTTATATTTACCTACCGTCGATACTGCCACACTGGTTCGTGCGCCAAGTTCTGCCATCCATTCACGTAAAGCAGAAACTGTAATTTCGCGTGAAATAATCACAATTGCTGCAAAAGCCATTGAGATCGTTGGATTCCACTGCACTAAAACAATAAGTGCAGCCGCCACCATGAGTTTATCTGCAACTGGATCTAAAAAACGGCCAAATGCTGAAGTTTGGTTTAAAGTTCGTGCCAAATAGCCATCAAACCAGTCGGTAATAGCAGCAAACACAAAAATAGCCGTCAAGATAATATGACGACTCATACTTCCTTCATGCTCACCAATACCCATTGCAGGCGGCCAATATGCGATCACCAAAAATACAGGAATAAGCGCGATACGCGCTAATGTTAGGATATTTGGGATATTCAGGATTCGCCCTGTGGTCATAAACACCGCCAATTAAGTCTTCATGCATCTTGTAACAGACAAAAATACTTTCTTCAATATTGTATCTATCTGTAACAGCCACTTTATACGAAATATATGAATCGAGGAAGTGGACTGCTTAGGTAAATACCGTAACAGTTTGCCGTAAAATTGCAATTAAATGATCATTTTGGTCCCAAAGATGGGCATATTCTGTGGAATAACCTTCACCTGCATATTCGGTTACCACTTTATATTTAAACCAGTCACATAATTGATGTTGGAACGGATGGACATAGGTAATGTGCCAAGTTAAAGAACTTGCAGGAGCAACTTGCTTAAACATCGGCAATACACCAGGTGGCCAAATATCCATCAAGACAATTAAATCTGGCAAAGTCATTTGACGATTTTCATGCTTATCGAGATTAAACCTTGACCATCCTCCAAAGTCAGCATACTGACTTCCTGTAACAGGATAATGACCTTCTGCCCAACATACATCAAAATGTTGATAGCATTCTGGCATTTGTCTAGCAAAAGGAATAGGTTGTAACTCTTCAGGTTGCCTATAAACTGGAACGATAGGCTCATGTCGCACTTCAATATTCGACGCACACGGCACACCAAAGCTTGCGACCAAAATCGTTTGTACCGCACCATCTTGCCATAAACGGGTTTCAAGCGTAGTGACCGATTTCCCTTCTCTTAAAATTTCAATAGTCAATTGAGCAGGTCCCTGCTGTACAGGCCCCACAAAAGTAATACTACAACTTAATAATCTTTTATTTGGATCTTGAATATTGCAGCAGGCCTTTTGCATGAGTAATCCAGCGACAAGCCCACCAAAAACAGTTCGCCCTTGTAGCCACCCTTCAGGTATTTCAATCCATTCCTTTTGTTTTATTTCTTCAAATAATTGCAGTAATGACATTCACTTCCCTAAAGCACTCCGACTCTTGATGAAACATCTTTCATCATTTTAAAGGGAATGTGAATGATCATTCTTGTACTTATATGCCAACTATTTGGTCACTCGGCATAGAAACCTATCTTTATTCATGCAGAATTTTATAAATCGTTCTTGCCATCATTTCACCAAAACCAGGCACAAGAGTAAGCTCTTTTTCAGATGCTTTTAAAACACCTTGAATCCCACCAAAATGAGTTAATAAATCTCGACGGCGCTTTGGACCCAACCCTGGAATTGCTTCCAAAACTGAAGTACTTCGACGTTTGTCGCGTTTAGCACGATGTTTGGTAATCGCAAAACGATGGGCCTCATCACGCACCTGTTGAATTAAATGCAATGCCTTATGGTCTTCTGGTAACTGGATTTTTGTGCCATCTGTAAAATGTAGGGTTTCAAGCCCGGGTTTACGGCCTTCACCTTTAGATACACCTACCATAAAAGCATCTAACCCAAGCTCTTGCATAACTTCCATTGCCATATGGAGCTGGCCTTTACCACCATCAATTAATAGTAAATCAGGCAATATGGCCTTTTTATAACGTCGTGTTAAAGCTTGACGCATAGCAGCATAATCATCGCCTGCAGTAATGTCTTGAATCGCAAATTGGCGGTAGTCACGCTTACGAGCGCCCCCTTGATCAAACACGACACATGAAGCAATTGGAGCTTCACCCATGGTATGACTAATATCAAAACACTCAATACGATCGACAGGTCTTCCCACCACTTGCTCTAACTGATGGAAACGTTCATTAAGTTCTAAATGATTACTCAACTGCCCCTTAATGGCATGTTGAACGTTCATTTCGGCTAGCTCCAGCCACTCGGCACGAGTTTCTCGAACATTACTCTTAATCTGAACCTTTTTGCCAAACTGCTGTGCCAACGCTTCTTCTAGTTCTTTACAATCAGGCAAAGCAATATTTACGATAAGCTCATTGGGAACTTCATCTGCAACTTGAAAGTAAAAGTTCGCCATAAAGTCACTCAGCATTTGCCCAAGATCATCACCGAGCATGTCTGGGAAATAACTTTTTCCACCCAGCATTCGCCCATTGCGTACATACATAATTTGCACGCATGTCACACCTGCCTGATATGCAATTGCCAGAATATCCGCTTCGCCTTTGACTTTAAATACGGCTTGTTGGGCTTGTACTTCACGCAATAAAGATAAACGATCACGGTAAAAAACAGCTTTTTCAAATTCAAGCTCAGCCGCTGCTTGTTCCATTTTGGCAATGAGCTCTTGATTAAGCTCTTTGGTATCACCTTGCAAAAAGCGAATACTATTATTAACGTCTTCTTTATAATCTTCGGGTGAAATTAAACCTACACACGGGGCCGAACAACGCTTGATTTGATACTGCAAACATGGACGTTTACGCTGTGAGAAATAGCTATTTTCACACTGACGCACATTAAAAAGTTTTTGTAAAACCAGTAATGTATCACGTGCACTATAGGCACTTGGGTACGGGCCAAAAAACTTACCAATTTGGTGTTTTCCTTTGCCACGCCCACTGGCAAGCCGAGGATAAGGTTTATCAGCCGAAACAAAAATATAGACATAAGACTTATCGTCCCGCAGCATAATGTTATAAGGCGGGCGGTGTTGTTTAATTAAGTTTTGTTCTAAGAGTAAAGCTTCGGTTTCTGAACGAGTAACCAAAGTTTCAATATCATAAATTCGTGCAACTAAAGCTTGTGTTTTAGGATGCTCAATCGTTTTAACAAAATAACTCGACACCCGATTTTTTAGATTTTTTGCTTTGCCGACATATAATAATTCGCCCTCCTTCCCTAGCATTTTATAAACACCTGGAAGCTGGGTCATGTTGGCTAAAATTTTTTCAATATGAGGACGAGCGTTTTGATTCACTATTGGCATGCATGGCTTAATACTGAATACCTAATGTGATGTTTTCACCCCTAATTTTCAAGTGCTTTACTGTGCCAGAACATAAATTTGGAAACAGATTTAGATATGGTCCGACAGATTGTGTCGTACTCGCTTAAGAATCTAGACGATAGTAACTATATTTAACGTCTTTTTCTTTGTAGACCGCATAGGTTTTTTGACGAAAATCCGAGAACCAACCATTGCCCGTATAGCCTGCAATATGACCATAGGTGTGACCACTTGTTCGCTCAATAATGTAAATGTCACCTTCTTGTGGACGGTTGAAAGCAGGTTTAATTTTCTTATAACCATTCTTTTCTAGCGTTTGCCCCCAATCAGAAGCAGCTACAGGATGCTTTGACACATCTGCTCCAGCCGCTTGTAGAGCAATGCGGATATTTTTGGCGCATTTCTCTTTACTATGGTTGGCAGAGATACTTTCGAGCTTACTCGAGAACTTATGCAAATTAATATTTTGGTCTTCAGCTTTATGATTTTGAGTTTTAGATCGTTTAGATTTTCCAGTCGTTGAAGCTACTTGTCTTAACATCACTTTTGTTTTTAAATCGCCTTGAGAACTGTCTTCTTTTCTCTCTTCGATATGATGAACATGTGCATGAGCTGCGTGATGAGCATGAGCCATTTTAAAACCTACTTCCGCTGACCAGTCTTCGAAAAAACCGCGCCATTGTAGAATCAAAATTGCCTATTGGCTCTTAATAGTTGTAACAAATTACCAGCACTGTGAAATAGGTCACAAAATTAATCATTTAGATCAATAATCAATACATTTTTCATATTATCTACTTAGTACAAGTTTACATAAATTTATTTTTTATAAAAAAATATTAAAAAACAAAATATTATTAAAGTCTACATAAAATAATATTTTAATAAAACTGAAAAAATAATGTCATTTAACTTTTTTAATATTTGGATTCAACTCTTAAAATATCCATAATATATGAATATATATATCTTAATCTTTACTCTAATCGGTAGCATGATCTACTCAACTCAAGGTTTTTCAAAAGACTGGAGCCAAGTTCCTCTATGCAGTACAGACCAACCAGCATGTATTACAGGCCTTTCTACGTTGAAACCTGTAAATTTAGAAAATGGAAAAATTGTCTTTGATTTCGATACAGATGGATGTTTAGCTTCAGCACCAGTACAAAAACAAGGTGAAAACTATTTCCCTAATAATGGTTTGGATACTTCAGGCACTTTAGAGGGTCAATGCAGCTATAGGGATCAATTGAGCAAAGCAAATATTATTTATAAAGAAAAATGTACGACTTATCAGAATTCCATTTACTGCGGTCGTATTTTTGCACTTTACACTGTTAAAGATAAAGCCGTAAATGGTAGTTTAGACTTCATAGGACACCGACATGATCTAGAGCACGCTGTAGTCTGGATGAAGGATGGTAAAGTGACGCATATAGGTGTAAGTGCACATGGAGAACTAATTAATACACCCGCCAATCAATCTCCATTAGCAAAAGAATATGGTAATAATGCCTACGCCGTTGTTTACCATAAAGATGGGGTATTGACACATGCTTTGCGTTTAGCAACATCCAAGACATCAAATAATATTCAAGTCGTTAATGAGGTTCCAGAAAATCCAACAGGAAAATGGGTTTTACCTAATGTGATTGAAATTGATCAGGCACCTACAAATTACATTAATACTCTTTTTAGCTCGGACTACGGTCAAGCAACACTTGAAATAAAACCATCTCGAATTATTAATTTTTTAAATAGTAAGAAACCTGCTGAATGGAACAATGTGACTTTTTATTAATTAAAACTTAATAAAAACTTAATTTATTGGAACTTTAACTATTTTTAGAGAATTGATATTTAAAATAATTTAAATAAAATTGCTTAAAGTAAAAAACGCCCTTTGGGGCGTTTTTTATTAAAATACATATGGTCGAACAAAAATCAAAAAGAAAATCCCAAGCATCAAGAACCATTTCAAGAAATAATACAACTTACGGTTCGATGCTTTTAAGGCTTTAGCTTTAATACGAATTTGATAAAGATAAGCAAAAGCTTTATTTAAGCCACCTGTTTGGTCGCCTGTTTCATTCGGTGAACTTGCCGCAGTCATCACTTTACGACCAAACCAATGGTTGAAACGCTCCATCCATTTTACTTTCATTGGACGTTCAACGTCTGCAAAGAAAATAATACGGTTTTGATCAGTCTTATTTTCAGCATAGTGAATATAAGTTTCATCAAACACGACACTTTGACCATCACGCCAAGAATATCTTTCGCCATCGACATCAATAAAACAACGGTCATCATTTGGTGTAATTAGACCTAAGTGATAACGCAAAGAACCTGCATACGGATCACGGTGTCTTACCAAACGGCTGTCAGGTGCAAGCTCGGTAAACATTGCTGCTTTAATTGTCGGCAATGTTTTAAGAAGTGCTGTAGTTTTTGGGCAAAGCTCAGCAGCAGATGGATGACTCGATTCATACCATTTGAGGTAAAAACGCTTCCAACCTGTTTTAAAGAATGAGTTAAAACCTAAATCGTTATAGGTACTTGAAGCTTTAATCCCACCTTGGTCATATAAAGCTTTCGCTTCATCTCGAATCATTTCCCAATTTTCATCCAGCACTTTTAAATCTTTAAAATGCTGTGTATCGATATAAGGTTGATTCGGCACCTTTGAAAAGATGTACATTAAAAAGTTAATCGGTGCGAGCAAGGTTGAATGGTCAAAAAATTGACGATAAAACGAGTGACGCACTTTGCCGCGATGTTGGATATACAATGCTGATATCACAAAAATCGCTAATATGATCCACTTAATCATATTGCTACTCTTTCAAAAGATTAGGGGCAACTTCACCTTATATTTAAGGAGAGAGAAACCGGAAGTTTATTTAATTGGTGCAAATTTTAACAAAATTGACTTAGAAAAAGCGAATGTAAAAAAATTAAGTCAAATAATAGACAGCGCTGGTGTAATAAAAATTTTAAATATAGTGTATTTTTCCATAAATTTAAGGAAGTTAAAATTTATTACTATTATTACTGTTATTTACAGATGATCCCACTAACAATTGACATTTTTGACAAAAAATTAACTTTTAAAACTTATTCGTTTTTATATAAAAAATTGATAATTCCTATGCTTTATCAAGAAAAAGTTAAATTAAAACAAATGTCTTTCGTTATTAGCTATCTTTATGATTTCTTCTATGCATTTCATATAGATGAATTGAATAATAAATAAGATGACCCTTGCGTCACGGCTTGATACAACTTGTCAGGTTTTTTTTAGATATAGTTATCGTAAGATTAGCGAAGCATAAATGTGTACCTAAGATGTGCACACGCTTCATAACATCAACTTAGAAGTCCTCCAAAACTAAGGAGATCAGGCATGATCCACGCTGGCAATGCCATTACCGTCCAAATGCTTTCGGACGGAATTGCAGAATTCCGCTTTGACTTACAAGGTGAGTCGGTCAATAAATTTAACCGTGCAACAATTGAAGATTTCCAAGCTGCTATTGCTGCGGTAAAAGCAAATAATGATATTAAAGGCTTAGTTGTTACCTCGGGCAAATCGACATTTATTGTTGGGGCAGACATTACCGAATTTGGTGAAAACTTCGCACAAGGCGAAAAAGCAATTGTTGACTGGCTTATGCCTGTTCACGAAATCTTCAATAGCTTTGAAGATTTAGAAATTCCAAAAGTTGTTGCTATTAACGGTATGGCGTTAGGTGGCGGTTTTGAAATGTGTTTGGTTTGTGACTATCGTGTGATGTCAGAAGCTGCACAAGTGGGCTTACCGGAAATTAAACTTGGTATTTACCCAGGTTTCGGCGGTAGCGTACGTTTAAGCCGTCTGATTGGTATCGACAACGCGGTTGAATGGATGGCGATGGCTGCTCCTAAAAAACCAGCTGCTGCCCTAAAAGATGGTGCGGTAGATGCGGTTGTAGCTGCTGATAAATTACTTGAAGCTGCAACTGACTTAGTTAAGCAAGCAATTTCTGGTCGTTTAAACTGGAAAGCAAAACGTCAAGAAAAGCTTGAAGCTGTAAAATTGAACCCACTTGAACAAATGATGGCGTTCAATACTGCGAAAGGTGCAGTGCTTGCTAAAGCAAACCCTGCTCAATACCCTGCTCCAAAATTATTACTTGATTCATTACAAGCGGGTGCAAGTCTTGCGCGTGACGAAGCATTAAAAGCTGAAGCTGAAGGCTTTGCAAAAGCTGCGATTACGCCACAAGCTGGTGCATTGATTGGTTTATTCCTCAATGACCAAGTTGTTAAGAAAACTGCTAAAAAATATGAAAAAGGTGCACACCCTGTAAATCAAGCGGCGGTACTTGGCGCTGGTATCATGGGTGGAGGTATTGCTTACCAAGCGGCAAGCAAAGGTACACCAATTATCATGAAAGATATTGGTAATCCACAACTTGCTTTAGGTATGAAAGAAGCGAACAGCTTGTTAACTAAACAAGTTGAACGTAAGAAAATGAAACCTGCGCAAATGGGTGAAACGCTTGCACGTATCCGTCCTACTTTAAGCTACGATGAGTTTAAAGAAGTTGACATCGTGATCGAAGCAGTTACAGAAAATCCAAAAGTAAAAGAAATGGTACTTGCGGATACTGAGAAGAATGTTCGTGAAAATACGATTATTGCTTCTAATACTTCTACGATTTCAATCACGCGTTTAGCAAAAGCATTACAACGTCCTGAAAACTTCGTTGGTATGCACTTCTTCAACCCAGTTCATATGATGCCGCTTGTAGAAGTTATTCGTGGTGAAAAGACTTCTGAAGAAGCGATTGCAACTACTGTTGTTCTTGCTCAAAAAATGGGTAAAACACCGATCGTTGTAAACGACTGCCCAGGGTTCTTGGTTAACCGTGTATTGTTCCCTTACTTTGGTGCGTTTGACCTTCTTGTAAAAGACGGCGCAGACTTCCAGCAAGTTGACAATGTAATGTCTAAGTTTGGCTGGCCAATGGGTCCTGCTTACCTTATCGACGTTGTAGGTATCGACACGGGTGTACATGGTGCAGAAGTCATGGCTGAAGGTTTCCCAGACCGTATGAAGCCAGACTACAAAGGTTCAATCCAAGCAATGTACGAAGCTAAACGTCTTGGTCAAAAGAATGACGTTGGTTTCTACAAATACGAACTCGATAAGAAAGGCAAGAAAGCAAAAACTGTTGATCCAACAGCGTATGAAATCATTGCTCCTTTCGTCACTGGTGAAAAACGCGAGTTTGATAACCAAGAAATCATTGACCGTATGATGCTTGCTTTCTGTAACGAAACAGTTCGTTGCTTAGAAGACAACATCGTTGCAACTGCTGCTGAAGCAGACATGGCAATGATTATGGGTGTAGGTTTCCCTCCATTCCGTGGTGGTCCATGTCGTTATATCGACCAGACTGGTGTTGCTGAATACGTTGCACTTTGCGACAAATATGCACACTTAGGTAAGGCTTATGAAGCGCCACAAATGTTGCGCGACATGGCTGCTAACAACAAAAAATTCTACGGTTAAGGAGCAACGTGAATGGCTACTTTAAATCCACGTGACGTTGTCATCGTTGATGGCGTACGTTCTGCAATGGGTAAAACCAAAAACGGTATGTTCCGTAATGTACGTGCTGACAGCTTATCTGCTGAATTGGTTCGTGCACTCGTTGCTCGTAACCAGTTTGATGTAAACGAAGTTGAAGACCTGATCTGGGGCTGTGTAAACCAGACTCTAGAACAAGGTATGAATATTGGCCGTAACATTGGCTTATTGGCTGACTTACCAAAAACTGTTGCTGGTCAAACGGTAAACCGTCTTTGCGGTTCTTCTATGCAAGCGCTTCATACTGCTGCTGCACAGATCGCAACAAACCAAGGTGATATTTTCATTATTGGTGGTGTAGAACACATGGGCCACGTAGGTATGATGCACGGCATCGACTTAAACCCAGAAGCATCTAAACACTATGCAAAAGCATCTAACATGATGGGCTTAACTGCTGAAATGTTAGGTCGCATGAATGGCATTAGCCGTGAAGAGCAAGACGCTTTTGGTGTTGAATCTCACCGCCGTGCTTGGGCTGCAACTCAAGAAGGTCGTTTCAAAAACGAAATCGTTGGTGTTGAAGGCCACGATGCAAATGGCTTTAAAATCCTTTGCGACATCGACGAAGTAATTCGTCCAGATGCAAACCTTGAAGCGTTCAAAGCATTACGTCCTGTATTTGACCCGAAAGGCGGTACTGTAACTGCGGCTACATCTTCAGCTTTATCTGATGGTGCTTCTGCAATGTTACTTATGTCTGCTGAACGCGCACAAGCGTTAGGTTTAAAACCACGCGCTGTAATTCGCTCTATGGCGGTTGCAGGTTGTGACGCAGCAATCATGGGTTACGGTCCAGTTCCAGCAACTCAAAAAGCGCTTAAACGTGCTGGTTTAACGATGGCTGATATTCAAACTATCGAGTTAAACGAAGCATTTGCTGCTCAAGGCTTATCAGTAATGAAAGGCTTAGGTATTTATGACAAGCAAGACATCATTAACTTAAATGGTGGTGCGATTGCTTTGGGTCACCCACTAGGCTGTTCTGGTGCGCGTATCACCACTACGTTGTTGAACGTAATGGAACAACAAGATACTCAAATCGGTCTTGCGACTATGTGTATCGGCCTTGGTCAAGGTATTGCAACAGTGATCGAACGTGTTTAATTAACACCAAGATAAAAAAATCCCCGCTCAATGCGGGGATTTTTATTTTAACGTCCTTTTAAACCATCCTGAATTTGCTGTTGTAATTTTATGAGGTCACTAAGGTTAACTTTCATCGTACCCTCACGATAAGCATCGACATTACTTCGATTAATATTCAAAGGTCTTAACATTTCAAAGATACCATTGGTTGGATCAGAAGACTGTATTCCACCCGCTACCGCTAAAATGTATTGTTGTAAGAATGGAGAAAGTTGAGACAAATCAGGTTGTGCCATGACTGGCTGATAATCTACTGTCGTCATACCTTCAGGGACTAAAGCATTTTGTATATCGTAATGCGTTTTATACTCACGATGTTGCAGCGCCTGACGCACTTTTTTATCTTCTTGGAAGGGTACAAATCCTACCTCTTCACGTAGCTCAGATTCAGCCATAACGCGAATTGTTGGTAAAGTCGCTACTTCCTCTGCTTGAACAGTCGGTAAACCCATAAAAGCAAATGCAGCAATGAAGGCTGATTGTTTTAGAAAGTTCATAACTTGCTCCAAAAATCAGTCACCCTATTTCAATTAAAAGATGATGATTAAATTAAAAGTATCTATAAATAGGCTACAACAAAGTCGAATTTGATTCAGTAAGGCTCAGATAAACGGTAAATATAATTAAATTTTTTAATGTAAAAGTATGGTTCTTCTATTTATTAAACTGCATCCTATAAACACTCTATAACTTGAACAAAAGTGTTCAGATTATAGAGTGCGATTTAACTTATTGGTTTTATTTGCTGTCTAACATCTCTTTTAAAGAATTCACGACTTGCGGAAATGCCGTATAACCTTCACGACCTAAAAAATGCCCGCCATTAGGAACGGTAATGTACGGCGCATCAATTTCTTTTGCCAATTCAATAGTCAGTTTGGGCGGAACCAAATCATCATTATCAGATAAATACACCAGCTTTTTCTTTGTGTCCTTAAAGTAATCCGTATCGACTTTACTCTTCGTTATATAAATATTAAGAACAGAAGAATCTGAAATGAGACCAGAGAATCCAGATACTAGAATCATTCCTCCAATATTTTGATAATCATGTTTTTGCAAAAAGTGCAGTAACGTAATCACCCCTAAACTGTGCGCAACAAAATAGGTATCCTCATCCACCTTAGGGATCTGTTGATCTAAAACCTTCTGCCAAGCATCTACATCCGGATGCTCAGAATCTGGAAATGGAATTAAGGTAACAGTCGTATGCTCATCTTCTATTTGATGCTTTAAATCTTGAAACCAGTGATCATCTATAGAAGCAGAGTAACCGTGAAGTACAAATATTTGACGCATGTTCTTCTCCTGAAGTTCAAGTGTTCTGGCATTTGCAACAAATGACATTAATCCGAATAACACCAATAAAATGAGTTTTCTGATCATTGAACAAGTACCATTTTGAAAGATAAAAACATGCTAAACTATGACACCACTGTTAAGGTCAACCCCATTTTATGAACTTAGCTAAAGTTGCCGAGCTCACAAAAGTAAGTCCTCGTATGCTGCGTTATTACGAGAGCTTAGGGCTTATACAGCCTCTTCGAGCAAGTAATAACTATCGAAGTTATACGCAAAAAGATATTGAAAACATTAAGAAAATTAAAATATTAAATGATGCTGGCATGCACCGAAAAGATATTCAGGTTTTGCTGCCTTGTTTTGATTTAGATGAACGAGTATTTACACTATGCTCAGTGGTTCAAGAAAAACTACAAACTGAACTCATGCATGTGTCTGAGCAGTTAAACAAACTGCAAACTTCTCAAAGTTTATTACAATCTTTTTTAACCAAAGGAAAAGTCGAGAGCACCAAATCATAATATTTGATGCTCATGCTTTGCTTATTCTTTTAAATCTCCTTCGAGTGCAGCTACATTCTTTTTCTTAATTTTTTCAATTTTTGCATTTAGCTTTAGAACATCTTGATAAAGCCCGTTAAATTTTTTGACCTGAGCATTTTCATGAAAAAGAATCATCTGATCTTTCTTTTGCCATTCATAATTTTTTAGAAGTTTAAACATTTCTTCTGCTTTATCTAAAATTTGTAGCTCAATCATAAAAATTGCATGATCTTGATCTGCTTTTTGTTGAGTTCCCAATTTCATTTCAAGAAGTTGCCTCATCTCTGCATCAACAGATAACTCTTGAACCTTCGCTAAGAAAGTTTTATGAATCTTTTCATATTCAGTCTGATACTGATCTGACGCTTTACGGACATCAGCTAGCATCTTTTCGGTTTCTGCAAATTTTTGTTTTTTATCAAGATCTAAACGGTCCACATTTAAAAAAGTATCCCATTTAGCTGCTTTAAGTTCTCTTAAGTATGCATTACGTGCATTAATATTTTGAATCCAATAACTTAAAAGAAATTCTGAAATTTGCTTATAGTGTCCTGCCAAACGCTTATCGTGAATATCGAGCTGGACGGGTTTAGACCAGTCTTGTGCTTGGTCATAAAGCTGATTCATTTTTTCAGTCATGACGACATCAAACATTTGACTACTGTCTTTGGCCTGCTGCTGTTTGATATGTTGATAGGTGAAAAAAATAATGCTTGTGATAACAATCAGACTTGCAATCGCAATCAAAACTCGGCGCATACACACCTCCTATTTCCCTTCTTATAGTTTTGCTCTTTATAGTTATAAAATAGAGCTTATTCTTCTTTATATGCCATTTATTTCACAATACGCAACACTGTATTCGCTACCCAAAGCTTTAAATCCTTATCCATCATCCCTATTATGATGGGTAATTAAAATTTATGAGATTCTCCCATGCGTGTTGATGTCTGGTCTGATGTAGTTTGCCCTTTTTGTTATATTGGTAAAAAACGCCTTGAGCATGTAGCTGCTGAAGCAGGTATTGATCTTGAAATTCACTGGCATAGTTTTGAATTAGATCCTGATGCGCCAGCTAAACATGACACTTCAAATACTGAACGTCTAGCTAAAAAATATGGCCGTACCTATGAAGAGATGGAAGAAATGGAGCGCAATATTGCGGCCATGGCTGCTTCTGAAGGTATTGATTTTCAATGGCAAAAAGCCAACTCAGGCAATAGTTTTAATGCACACCGTATTATTCACCTTGCGCAAAGCAAAGGTTTAGGTAATGAAGCTAAAGAAGCTTTTTTCCATGCTTATATGACCGAAGGTCTCGCAATTGGCGAACGTGAAGTTGTAGAAGAAATTGCATCTCGTATTGGTTTAGACAATGCTGAAGTTGAATACGTACTAGATACCAACGAACTATCTGACTTTGTCCGTCATGATGAAAAAATTGCACGTGAGCAGCTTAATGTAACTGGCGTGCCATTTTTTGTATTTGACCAAAGAATCGCTCTTGCTGGCGCTCAACCACGTGAAGTCTTTTTACAAGTTTTGGAAAAAGCACAAATCAAAGCAGATAGTGAAGAAGTCGAGCAAGATGATGCAGCTGCTTGTACCGATGAAACTTGCGATATTCCAAAGAAATAAATGAACACAATTAAAATGTGATCAAATCGTATGTTTTATCATCATTTTAGCAATAGAGCGTTCTAAAAAAAGAACTATCTAATTGCTAAAAATCAGTTTATTATTGCCGCTTAGAATATTCGCGCTGTAATGTTCTGTTTTTTATGTGTTTAATGATCGGAATTTGAAGTTTCCTTGATCTATCATCCCCCTTCACTGGGGGATTTTTTTTGGCTAAAAATAATCGCTAATAGCTTAAACTTTTTCATTTATTTCAAATATGTAAAAAAAGTTAAATTTACTTAACTTTTGTGTCTCCCTCTTGATTTTATTAGAAAAATCAACAAAAGTGGAAACAACAACAAAACATAAAGATAGATATGAAAACATTTCATGTAATGCCGTACCGGCAGCTTTTTGCACTTTTAACGATTGGATTTGGTTCAGTGTGCATCGCTCATGCAGAGACCGCCTCTTCTTCTGCAAACCAACAAATAGGAAGTACATCATCTGGAGTACAAACTGAAGTCACCACAGACGAAAATCTCTTAGATCAAATTCCGCGTTGGGTAGACGCAACCCCAACCATTTTTCCAGAGCAGTCTAATGAGCCTATTGTTCCGCCTACCGAACAAACCGAAGATCAAACCTGGGTTGATCGTAAGCAAAAGAAAATTCGTAATTGGGCCGATCGTACTTCTGAAAAAATTGATAATTGGTTTGGTGAAGTTGATCCACAAAAACCAGCTAGTGCAACTATTCGGGTAATGGTTGATAACTATTGGAATGAATACGACAACTTTGAAATTAAGCCCAGAATTCGCGGTAAAATTAAGCTCCCTACGCTAGAAAAACGTTTAAGCGTGGTATTTGGTGATGATTCTTTAGATGATGAATTTAATAACAGTCCAGCCAATATTAATCAGAATCCGAATCAAGATCCAAATAAAAAATTAGATGGCAAACGAACTCGAGATGACAACAGCTCAATTGCCTTACGTTGGTCAAATTTTTCTAAAAAACTGCCTTTCGAAACCGATGCCGACTTAGGTATTCGTTCTGGGGACGATATTTATGTTCGTTTAAAAGCATCGAGAGATTGGCAACTTCGTAATGATTTTAAGTTTTATGCTGAACAAATTTATCGTTACGGCATAGACAGCGAAAACTACTTACGTACTAATCTTGAACTTACCCATGCTAGACCGAATCAACCGATTTTATCCAATCAGTTCAGCCTAACCTATGCCGATGATCAAGATGACGATCTAGCTTGGGAAAACCGAACATTCCGCGAGCACAGTTTCTTTGCAAACAACCGTTTTAACTATGGTATTTATACTAGCGGTTATTACAACGACAATGACTTACGTTTAAACAGTTGGGGACCCTTTGTTTCATGGCGCCAACCCGTTTTACGTGAATGGTTCTTTGTACAAGGCGATGTAAATTACTTTAATGACCACCGCGAAGACCGTAATCATTTTGTCAGCACCTTCTTACGTTTAGAAGCACTTTTCTAAGCTAGCCAATGTCACCTTGGAACCTTATCCAAGGTGATGAATAATAAAATCCCTTTAAATAAAATTTTAAGCTTAGCCTTCTAAAGTACTGTTCTATTTTTTTTATTTTTGATTCCTTCTCTCTAAAAATGAATCAATTTTCTTCTTTTTCATTTCAAAATAGATCGGCTATCTTCATTTGTATTTATAGTTTGGGTGTATTGACTTTACTTCCCCATTCTCAATTTTTTTATAACTCTTTAAAACACCAACGGTCACGGCGTTATCCCTATTCTTCTACAAGTTTCGCACAAGTAAAACGGCAATCATTTTCATACTCTCCTTGTGAAGTAGAGCCAAACAATACCTTATCTGATGCTAATTTAATTCAAGAGCTTATGGCTGTATTTGGAAATGATACGTTATGGAAACGTGCGACTCAACCTGAACAAACGTATAAAGCTTTGGGTAAAAGAAAGAAGAAGAATTCATCAACTCAGGTTTCAGTCACAAATCCACTGAGTGCGAGCTGGGCCACCATTTCAACATGGATGCCTTTTGAAAATGACCTCGATTTAGGCTCAAATTCAGATAGTGATATCTACGTACAATTTTTAGCAAAGAAGAAATGGAATTTGAGACATAACATTAGAATTGATACAGAACAGATCTTTCGTTACGGCTCTACCAGCCGAAATTATTCTGAAACTACCCTAAACTTAACGCAGAAAATGCAAGATAACACATTATTTTCTAATAAATTTAATGTGAACAAGAGCGAAAATGAAGATTACAACTGGGGCAATTGGACTTTTCAACAATTTGAGTTTGTGAAAGATAATAGCCTGACTTACGGTATTTATAGCGGTGGCGTATATACTAAAAATGATATTCGACTAAATAGCTGGGGGCCTTATATTTCATGGCGTCAACCGATATGGAGAGATTGGATTTTTATGCAAAATGATCTTAATTTTTTTAACCATATTGATGATGATCCGAAACACCAACTCAGTGTGCAAATGAATCTTGAAGCTAATTTTTAAACAAAAATCATCAGGTTGTGGATAACTCTTTCTTTATCCACAAAAAAGCCCCTGACAGTTCAGAGGCTTTTTTTATATCAAAAAATTATTTCAACAATAAGCTATTAATGCGTTTCACGTAAGCTGCTGGGTCTTCAGGTAAACCACCTTCAGCAATCACAGCCTGATCGAAAATCACATTTGCCAAGTCATCAAATTGCTCTGAGCCTTCAAGTTTTTTCACTAAAGGATGCTCAGGGTTAATTTCTAAAATTGGCTTAATTTCAGGTACGGCTTGCCCCGCTTGTTTAAGCATACGAATAAGTTGTGGAGACAACTCACCTTCACTTGTTACTAAACACGCTGGAGAATCAACTAGTCGTGTAGTTACACGTACTTCTTTAGTTTTAGCCTTTAATGAGTCACTTAGTTTCTCAACAACAGGCTTAAACTGTTCAGCTGCTTGCTCAAGTGCTTTCTTCTCTTCAGCATCTTGCAAATCGCCTAAATCAACAGCCCCTTTCGACACATTCTTTAATGGTGTACCGTCAAACTCTTGAACAAAATTCATTGCCCATTCGTCAACACGCTCTGCCATTAATAACACTTCAATGCCTTTTTTCTTAAACAACTCAAGCTGCGGCGAGTTTTTCGCTGCTGCTAGACTGTCAGCAGTCACATAATAGATGGCTTTTTGGCCCTCTTTCATACGTGCCTTATAGTCAGCAAAAGAAGTCGTTACTTCATCATTTGTTGAAGTCGCATAACGTAATAATTTTAAAATACGTTCACGGTTACCAAAGTCTTCGCCCAAGCCTTCTTTAAGTACTGAACCAAACTCACTGTAGAAGGTCTTAAATTTTTCTTGGTCTTTTTCATCTTCCGATTTAGCCAAACCATCAAGTACAGTTAATACACGGCGTGCGTTACCTTCACGAATCGTTTTGACATCACGGCTTTCTTGCAACAACTCACGGCTAACATTAAGCGGTAAATCAGCGCTGTCCACTACACCTTGCACAAAGCGCAAATAGTTTGGAATTAAATTATCCGCATCGTCCATAATAAAGACGCGTTTTACATATAGCTTAATTCCCGCTTTTGCTTCACGTGTAAAAATGTCATGTGGTGCTTTACTTGGAATATAAAGTAATTGGGTATATTCCGTACTACCTTCAACACGGTTATGTGCCCAAGCCAGTGGTGCTTCAAAGTCATGAGTTAAGTTTTTATAGAACTCAATATATTGCTCTTCAGTCACTTCGCTTTTATTACGTGTCCATAAAGCACTTGCCGAGTTAATCGCTTCCCACTCGTCAGTTTTGACCATTTGGCCGCCTTTAGGCTCTTCACCTTCAGCAACCTCTTCTTCTTGCCAAACTTCTTTTTGCATTTCAATTGGCAAACTAATGTGGTCAGAGTATTTATTAACGATTTGCTTAACTTTATAAGATTCTAAATAATCAAGCGCATCATCACGTAAGTGAAGAATAATGTCAGTACCACGTGACGCCTTATCAATTTGCTGAACTTCAAACTCGCCTGTACCACCACTAATCCAGCGCACCCCTTCAGATGCCTCTAGACCCGCACGGCGTGATTCAACCGTAATCTTGTCGGCAACAATAAAACCTGAGTAAAAACCCACACCAAATTGACCAATCAACTGAGCATCTGCTTTTTGATCACCAGTCAATTTTGACATGAAATCTTTAGTACCTGACTTAGCAATTGTACCTAAGTTATCAATTGCTTCTTGCTGGCTTAAACCAATACCATTATCAGAAATCGTTAACGTTTTATCTTCTTTATTTAAACTGATTCGTACATGTAAGTCTGGATCATTTTCATAATATTCAGGATGATTAATTCCTTCAAAACGTAACTTATCACATGCATCTGATGCATTAGAGATAAGTTCACGTAAGAAAATCTCAGGGTTAGAATAGAGAGAATGCGTCACTAAATGTAAAAGCTGGGCAACTTCTGCTTGGAAACTATAATTTTGTGATGCTTGTTCACTCATAAATCACTCCTTAAATTTTGAAGCTGTTTGTTCTCGAATGCTTTATGAATGGAGTACTTCTAGAATTTTTCAATCCTCAATATTAAAAATTTTTACTCTAATTAAAATGGGCCGTGGCTTAACACCCTATCTTGCAATATCGTATCTAACTGCTTTTGACGTTGTTGGTAAGCTTTGCTAATACAACTGACATTGGCAGCACAAGCATTTCTTTTTTTCAGCCATTGCTGCTGAGTATCTTTCTGGTTATCTCGCCCACCCATAGGTAAAGCATGTAAAACGATTTGATACGTCGTTGCCATTTTTACATCTGCATCATTTAAAGAACGGTTTTTACAAATACTTTTTTCCGTTTTCGTTTTTGCAGCATCACACGAAAAACTTGCAGCTTGTAAATTTTGAGTAAAAGCAATACCGCTCAAAAGTGCTAAACAAATCGCTAATTTGTTATTCATGTTTTTATTCCCATGCTTGTAATGAATAGAAATTAGTTTAGAAAAAAACTTGCAGAAAATATGTGTAAAACTGTCTGTTTTATGCTTTTTTTAGTGCAAATAAAATCCATAAAAAAACCTCACATAAAATATATGTGAGGTGCCTGAGTCTAGGTTTATTATTATATTTTTCTATTTATTATTATGCTTAAAATTTATAGCTATAACCCAAAGTATAAACAAAAGGATTAATATCAAGATCAAACTTGTAGTTAGCAATTGATGGATCAATTGTTACTTCCGGACTAATATCAGCATAACGTACATCTACAAATACACCCCAGTTTTTAGCATCAGCAGGTTGGAAATTAAAACCAACTTGACCTGCCAAACCAAAATCTTCTTTAACCTTTACCGCTGCACCTTCTTCATCCCAAGGAATAAATGCTGTAGCACCAATACCAATATACGGTGTGAAACGTGTAGAGTTTTTAAAATGATATTTTGCAGTAATTGTTGGTGGTAATTGTTTTATACGTGCTGCATTTTTACCATCTAGCAATACATCATGATTAATAGGTGTTGCTAATAATAATTCTGCCGAAAATGGAGACTGACCAAAAAAGTATTCTACTGATGGTGTAAATGCATATTCATGATCTGCTTTTACCACGCCTAAAGGTGTTGTTGTATCTTCAGATGGAGCAATAACACTACCACCAAATTTCACTTGCCAGTTACCAGCAAAAGTAAAAGAAGACATCCCCATTAATGCAATAACCAAAACTTTTTTGAACACTTTAATATCTCCAACCTTATTTATATTTATAATAAACATTTATTTTAAAACCATGCAATACTCATTATAAAATTATTTTATAGTTTATTTTTAAACTACTGTTTTAAATAAAATTATATATTATCCAACTATTTTAATAGGTTTTTATTCCAACCTTATTAATCAAGATTATTTTATATTACCAACCATTTTAATATACTTTTAAATTCCGAGTGTTTTAATATAATTTATTTTGAATACATGTTTTATTTAGACAATAAAAAACCTTCTTAATTTAAATCTAAAGATCGTTATTAAGAAGGTTTACACTTTAATATTTTATAAAAACTTTATAAAACCATTGCAGCGATCCAGCCAAAAATTAATAGCGGAATATTAAAGTGAATAAAGGTAGGTACGACTGTATCCCAAATATGATCGTGTTGCCCATCTACACCTAAACCAGCTGTTGGCCCTAAGGTTGAGTCAGAGGCTGGCGATCCAGCATCACCTAATGCTGCTGCTGTACCAATAAGTGCAATCGTTGCTAATGGTGAGAAACCAAACTGCACACATAAAGGCACATAAATAACAGCTAATACAGGAACACTTGAGAAAGATGAACCAATACCAATTGTCACAAATAAGCCAATACAAAGCATTAGGAAAGCAGCAAGCGCGCGGTTATCTCCAATAATCTCGACTACACCATTTACTAGCTGATTAATATCACCAGTATGAGTCATTACTGAGGCGAAACCGGCAGCAGAAATCATGATGAAGCCCACTAAAGCCATCATTCGCATGCCTTGTACAAAGACATCATCTGCATCTTGCCATTTAAAAATTCCGGCAGTAGATAGAACAGCAAAACCGACTAAACCACCCAAAATCATCGAACCTGAATACAGCTGTGCAGCAAGTGTCAAGCCAATTGCGAGCAGTGCCATCAAGATCGTTTTCTTTGCAATAACTGGTGCTTGCTCTGCTTCATGCTTTAACTCTTCAGCATCTGCTTTTAAGTCGGCTGTTTCAACTTGAGTAGTTGCACGAATAGGTTTATCTAAATCAATCGTAGTCACAGGCGTAATCGCACGATCAGCATAAATTCTTGGTTTACGATAGCTAATAAATACAGCAACCAAGGTGCCTAACACCATACCTAAAACAGGAATAGCCATGCCAATTGGCATCATTGCTCGATCAACATGTAAGCCGTACGCTGCCCCAATTTTGTTGATATTTCCCATCAGAATCTGTTCAAGGAAAATTGCACCAAATCCAACCGGAAGAAAAATATAAGTACCAACCAAACCTAACGTAAGTACACAGGCTGCGGCGCGGCGGTCTAATTTTAAATGGTTCATTACCCGTAACAGTGGCGGAACCAGTACAGGAATAAAGGCAATATGAACTGGAATAAGGTTTTGAGAGAAAATAGCAGAAATTAATAAAATACCTAAGAGGAGATATTTCACTTTAGTCTGACGGCTTTTTCCAGCTTCCATTCCCAATAGACCAATCAGCTTATGGGCAAGTAAATCAGGCAATCCAGATTTTGAAAGTGCCAGAGCAAATGCCCCTAACACTGCATAGGCAAGTGCAACTTCAGCACCATCGCCAAGACCAGCGTTAAAAGCTTCAACGGTTTGAGAAAGGCTTAAACCTGCTACGAGGCCGCCCACAATGGCAGAAACCACTAAAGTCAGTACGACAGAAACGCGCGCCAGTGATAATAAGAACATCACTGCAATCGCAATAACGACAGCATTCATGAATAAGTTCAGAGCAAAACAAAAGGCGATATTCTAGCAGATTCATATCTATGAAGCCGAAAATATCGCCGAATTAACAGTTTTATGCAGTTATTTAACTGTTACGCTTGAGCTTTAATAAACTCACGAATATGAGTTGCTATTTTCTCTGGCTCACTCAGAATGGCCCAGTGATTTGCATTAAGCTCTACATATTCAAATTTTTCAACCCACTTTGGCATGGCCTCAGTGATGTATTCTGGGCTTACAAAAGTATCATATTTTAAAATAACAGCTTTTACTGGACACTGCGCATAACGTTGACGTGGGTCGGTTAAGCGAGGAATAAAATTGGCACGATATAAATTAATGCCATATTTACCATCAGCATTAATATTATTATTTAAAGGTAAATTACTTTTCCTCTCCAACTGAGTAAGAACTTTCCCCCATTTTTCTGGGCTAAAAAGAGACCATACAGTTGGTGCTAATAACGGAAGATGGAATGCCCCGATATACCAAGATTTGGTTAATATTTTTAAGATTTGAGATGGTGAAGATTTAAATTTATCACGTAAAAATAAAGCGGCATGATCAAGACATGGTCCAGAAATGGTGGTGTATGATGATAAACGACCTTTGAACTTAGGCTCGGTGACAGACTCCCAAGACTGAATTGATCCCCAATCATGTGCAGCCATATGGAATTGGCGATTTGGCAATAGCTCATCAACAACTTCTTGGAGATCTAGAGATAAACGCTCTAAACGGTAATCACGTATACGTTTTGGTATAGATGATAAACCAGCTCCACGCACATCGTAAGTAACAATATAGAAGTCATTGATTAAATGCTCAATGATTGATTCCCATACTTCTTGATTGTCTGGATAACCATGTACTAAAACCAAGGGAGTATTTTTTTCGTCACCCCATGTTTTAGCACAAAGCGTTTGTTGATCACTTGTTGTTACTGTATGAACTTTTGGCTGCATAATCATTTCCTATCTTGTTTTTCAATCGATCATGTCGTTAGTCGGATAGAGCATTGCCATCAATATAAAAAAGATGATACTTATCTAGTATGAATACTGTTGCAATAAAAAAAATTGACTATTATGGCTATTTTAAGAAGACTTCAGAACAATCCTACGATTTCAAAATTTCTATTTAATCACTATCCCCCTTATCGTGGCGCAGGGATTTATATTGAAATCATGAATTTAGAACTTTGCCATGTGCGTGTAAAGATGCCGCTGACTTGGAAAAACCAAAATTTAGTCGGTACACATTTTGGTGGAAGCCTTTATTCAATGGTTGACCCATTTTATATGATGATTCTTATGCATCATCTCGGATCAAAATATATTGTTTGGGACAAAGCTGCCGAAATCAATTTTCTTTCTCCAGGACGCAGTACTGTACATGCAGATATTCGAGTTGATTTAGCTGAAATAGAACAAATTCGTGAACTTGCCGAGAACTATGAACCTGTTTTAAGAACTTATCATCTAAACATTTTTGATGAATCTGGAGTAAGAATTGCAGAGGTTCAAAAAACGCTTTATATCAGACGTAAAAAAGCAAAATCCTTCCCTCAATAAAAAATAAGCGCTGAAAGCGCTTATTTTTTTATTTATTAATTTTTTATCTTTTCTCTTCAATCGCAGCACCAGCACCACCACCGATCGCACCGCCAATTGCAGCACCAGAGTCACCACCAATCAGTGCTTTACCTACGACTGAACCGATACCAGCACCAATCGCACTCTTAGTCGTTGTCTGTTTACTGCCGCCTTGGGTATTAGAGCCTACGCCTGCACCTACCGCTGCGCCTAAGCCTGCACCAATACCTCCACCTACATGGTTACCTAAACCACCACCAAGTGCTCCACCTGCTGCTGCTGCACCAATACGTTGGTCAGATGGGCTCATATTTTGGCAGCCTGTGAACATAAGTGTAGACAACATTAAAGCAGAAACTAATCCAATTGTTTTTTTCATGACCGTTCTCACAATGATCTGTTCTAGAGAAAAGAATAATCCCCTTTTATGAGGAATTTGATCAGATTGTGTTATCCGTCTGTCCTAATCGATTGATATTTTGTAAAGCTCTGCCTTTTATATTTATTAAGCCAAATTTTAATTATAAAAAAAGAAGTCTTTAATCACATAAAGACTTCTATAGTTTAACAATTATGAAGGATATTTTTAGTACTTCCCTTTCTTCTCTTCATAGGCAGCACCAGCACTACCACCCAATGCTCCACCTGTAGCAGCACCAGCATCACCACCAATAATTGCTCCACCTAATACAGCGCCGACACCAGCACCAATTGCACTATTACGTATGGTTTTACTGCTAGACCCTTTTGCATTAGCCGCAACACCTGCACCCAGTGCCGCTCCTAGACCTGCACCGATATTACCGCCCACGTGTTTTCCTACCGCACCACCTGCGCCACCACCAATAGCAGCTGAACCAATACGTTGACTTTCTGGGCTTGCATTTTGACAACCAACAAACAAAGTTGTAGACATCAGGCCAACACTAACAATCATCATCATTTTTTTCATTAGATTTACTCCAGTATTCATAAGCAGGTAGCCTAATGTGTTTTTGTGGAGTCTTTATCCCGCTTAAGTAATAAAATAATTGCTCTTTAATATGTTTATGTAATTACAATTTAAAATTGTTATAAATAAATATAAATAAAAAAGGCACCCTAAGGTGCCTTTTTTAGTGCCTGTCTAAACTTAGAATTGTTCAGAGTTTAATGCTTGGCTAAATGCTTGGTCTACTTCGCTGAAGTCATTATGAAGCTCATGCTCTGCAGCTTCTGCTTCTTGACGACGACGCTCTAAGTGGTATGCAAGACCAGTACCTGCTGGAATCAAACGACCTACTACAACGTTTTCTTTCAAGCCACGTAAATCATCTTCTTTACCTGTTACAGCCGCTTCAGTTAACACACGAGTTGTTTCCTGGAACGATGCAGCAGAGATGAACGAGTCAGTAGAAAGCGATGCTTTCGTAATACCCATCAATTGACGTTCAAACTTCGCAGGGAACTTGTTCTGAGCCAAGACAGCTTGGTTCTCTTGAACAACGCGGATGTAATCCACTTGCTCGCCTTTAATGAAGCTTGTATCACCGCCATCAGTGATATCAACTTTACGCAACATTTGACGTACGATAACTTCAATGTGCTTATCGTTGATTTTTACACCTTGGAGACGGTAAACGTCTTGAACTTCGTTCACGATGTAGTTAGTTAATGCAACTTCACCTTTCAAACGCAAGATGTCATGTGGGTTTTGTGGACCATCAGAAATAGTCTCACCACGGTTCACATGCTCGCCTTCGAATACGTTAATTTGACGCCATTTTGGAATCAATTCTTCGTAAATCTCAGAACCATCATCAGGAGTAATTACCAAACGGTTTTTACCCTTAGTCTCTTTACCGAAGCTTACAACACCTGATACTTCAGCAAGAATTGCATGCTCTTTTGGCTTACGCGCTTCGAACAAGTCAGCTACACGCGGAAGACCACCGGTAATATCACGAGTACGTGATGTTTCTTGTGGTACACGACCAATAACGTCACCCACACCAATCGTTTCGCCATCACGGACAGTTACGATTGTATTTTGTGGCAAGAAGTAGAACTGTTCGCCGCCATCTGTTGTATCCAACACGATTGCAGGACGTAAATCCTTACCAGAAGCAGGACGAGCTGTTACAGGCAAGATTTCAACAGTAGTCATACCAGTTGCATCATCAGTTTTCGATGTTGCAGTTACGCCATCAGCGATTTGGCTGAAGCGCGCTTTACCAGCAACTTCTGTTACCAATGGATGTGTATGCGGATCCCAAGTCGCTACGATACCGCCAGCTTCTACAGCTTCACCATCTTTCAACAAGATGCTTGCACCGTAAGGAAGTTTATAACGCTCGCGCTCACGACCTAAATCATCGGCAATACCAATTTCACCTGAACGTGAAACTGAAACCAAGTGGCCTTTTGCATGTTGTACAGTTTTCACGTTATGGAAACGTACAGTACCTTTGTTACGTACTTGAACACTGTTCGCAGCAGAAGTTCGGCTCGCAGCACCACCAACGTGGAACGTACGCATCGTTAACTGTGTACCTGGCTCACCGATTGACTGTGCAGCCATTACACCAACTGATTCACCTGGGTTCACCAAGTGACCACGTGCAAGGTCACGACCATAACAACGAGCACATACACCGAATGTTGATTCACATGCGATTACTGAGCGTACTTTAACTTCATCGACACCAGCTTCTTCAAGCTGAGCTGCGATTTTCTCGTCAATTAACGTACCGCGAGGTAATACAACTTCATCATCAGATGCACGACGTACATCTTCAGCAGTTACACGACCTAAAACGCGGTCACGTAATGGCTCGATGACATCACCACCCTGAATGAATGGAGTCATTACTAAACCACCCGCTGTACCACAGTCAGGTTCAGTAATTACCAAGTCTTGCGCTACGTCTACAAGACGACGAGTCAAGTAACCAGAGTTCGCAGTTTTCAATGCTGTATCGGCCAAACCTTTACGCGCACCGTGTGTTGAAATAAAGTACTGAAGTACTGTTAAACCTTCACGGAAGTTCGCTTTAATCGGAGTCTCAATAATCGAGCCATCCGGTTTTGCCATCAAACCACGCATACCAGCAAGCTGACGAATCTGCGCCGCACTACCACGGGCACCAGAGTCAGACATCATATAGATGCTGTTGAATGATTTTTGTTTCTCATCTTCACCTTGTTTGTTTTTAACAAGTGTATAAGACAAGTTATCCATCATTGCTTTAGCAACTTGGTCGTTTGTACGCGCCCAGATATCGACAACTTTGTTATAACGCTCACCAGCAGTTACGAAACCTTGTTCGAACTGTTGTTCGATTTCACGAACTTCTGTTTCTGCTTTATCAATAATTGTGTGCTTAGTAGGTGGAATGAGCATGTCTTCCATACCTACAGATACACCTGAACGAGTCGCTTGACGGAAGCCCAAGTACATTAATTGGTCAGCAAAGATAACTGTATCTTTCAAACCAAGTTTACGGTAGCAAGAGTTGATCAATTTAGAGATGTTCTTTTTAGTCATCTCAAGGTTGATCATGTCAAAGCTTAAGCCTTGTGGAACAATTTCCCAAAGCAAACAACGACCAGGTGTTGTATCAACAATAATAGTTTGGTGTTCACGTTCACCATTTTCATTGATAACAGTTTGGTGTACACGTACTTTAACACGCGCATGGATAGCAACCTGTCCAGTAGCAAGTGCACGGTTTACCTCATGAGTATCCGCAAACACCATGCCTTCACCTTTGGCATTTACAGCATCACGTGTGATGTAGTAAAGACCCAAGACAACGTCCTGAGAAGGAACAATGATTGGCTCACCGTTTGCTGGTGACAAGATGTTGTTTGTTGACATCATCAATGCACGAGCTTCTAACTGTGCTTCAAGTGTCAATGGAACGTGTACCGCCATTTGGTCACCATCGAAGTCGGCGTTAAACGCAGCACAAACGAGTGGGTGAAGACGGATTGCCTTACCTTCAATAAGAATAGGTTCAAATGCTTGAAGACCTAAACGGTGAAGTGTTGGCGCACGGTTCAACATTACTGGGTGTTGACGAATTACAGAAGCAAGAACGTCCCAAACTTCCGGAGTCTCACGCTCAACCATTTTCTTCGCAGCTTTAATGGTAGTTGCCTGACCTGAAGCTTGTAGTTTCGCGAAAATGAATGGCTTGAATAATTCAAGTGCCATTTTCTTCGGAAGACCACATTGGTGAAGACGTAAAGTAGGACCTACAGTAATTACCGAACGACCAGAATAGTCAACACGCTTACCTAATAAGTTCTGACGGAAACGACCTTGTTTACCTTTGATCATATCTGCCAAAGATTTTAATGGACGCTTGTTAGAACCAGTAATTGCACGACCACGACGACCGTTATCAAGCAATGCATCTACAGACTCTTGTAACATACGTTTTTCGTTACGTACGATGATATCTGGAGCAGCAAGGTCAAGAAGACGCTTCAAACGGTTGTTACGGTTAATGACACGACGGTATAAATCGTTCAAGTCAGAAGTCGCGAAACGACCACCTTCAAGTGGAACTAATGGACGTAAATCAGGTGGAAGTACCGGAAGTACATTCATCACCATCCATTCTGGCTTGTTGTTTGAATCTTTGAATGCTTCCATCAATTTCAAGCGTTTAGACGCTTTTTTCAACTTCGTTTCAGAAGTTGTTTGAGGAATTTCTTCACGTAAACGTGCGATTTCAGCTTCAAGATCGATATCTTTCAACAAGTCCTGAACCGCTTCTGCACCCATTTTCGCAGTGAATTCATCACCGTGTTCTTCAAGTGCATTGAAGTATTCTTCGTCTGTTAAAAGTTGATACTTTTCAAACGGAGTCATACCTGGGTCAGTTACAACGTATGATTCGAAATACAATACACGTTCGATATCACGAAGTGTCATATCTAATAATAAACCGATACGGCTCGGTAACGATTTTAAGAACCAGATATGTGCAACTGGAGAAGCAAGTTCAATGTGACCCATACGTTCACGACGAACTTTCGCTGTAGTTACTTCAACGCCACATTTTTCACAAATGACGCCTTTGTATTTCATACGCTTGTATTTACCACACAAGCATTCGTAATCTTTTACTGGACCAAAAATTTTGGCACAGAACAAACCGTCACGTTCAGGTTTAAAAGTACGGTAGTTAATTGTCTCAGGTTTTTTAACTTCACCATGAGACCATGACTTAATCATTTCTGGTGACGCAAGACCAATACGGATACGGTCAAACTCAATTGGTGCATGACCATCTGAGTCCGTTTTCTTACGCATGATATCGAGCAAGTCTTTCAATTTTTTTCTCCGTGTGTCGGGAAGCAACGCTTACCCGACTGGGTCACAAATATTGTTTTTACCTAAAAAATCGTGAGTCTTACGACTTAATCACCATTTTTCAGTTCAATGTTGATACCTAAAGAACGGATCTCTTTGGTCAATACGTTGAACGATTCAGGCATACCCGGATCCATATAATGGTTACCATCTACAATATTCTTATAGATGCGTGTACGACCTTCAACGTCATCCGACTTAACAGTTAACATCTCTTGGAGAGTATATGCTGCGCCGTAAGCTTCGAGTGCCCAGACCTCCATCTCACCGAAACGCTGACCACCGAATTGTGCTTTACCACCAAGCGGTTGCTGTGTAACAAGAGAGTAAGAACCAGTTGAACGCGCATGCATCTTGTCATCAACCAAGTGGTTCAATTTGAGCATGTACATGTAACCTACAGTTACAGGACGATCAAACTGTTCACCAGTACGGCCATCAAACAATACTGTTTGACCTGTACGAGAGATACCAGCTAACTCAAGCAAGTCTTTAATTTGGCTTTCTTCAGCACCATCGAATACAGGAGTAGCCAAAGGTACACCTGCACGTAAGTTGCCTGAAAGTGCCAAGACTTCAGCATCAGTTAAGCTATCAAGATCTTCTTGCTCACCACCGACTTTGTTATAAATCTTGTCTAAGAATTCACGCAGTTCTAAAACTGTACGCTGTTCTTTCAACATTTTCTCGATTTTATCACCAAGCCCTTTAGCCGCCATACCTAAGTGAGTCTCAAGAATCTGACCCACGTTCATACGAGATGGTACGCCCAACGGGTTCAATACGATATCTACTGGTACACCGTTAGCATCGTGTGGCATGTCTTCAACAGGTAAGATGTTAGATACAACACCCTTGTTACCGTGACGACCAGCCATCTTATCACCAGGCTGAATACGACGTTTAACAGCTAAGTAAACTTTAACAACTTTCAATACGCCAGTTGTTAATTCATCACCTGTTGCAAGCTTACGTTTCTTCTCAGCGAATTTCTCGTCAATTTCTGCGCTCTTTTCTTTTAAGAACACTTGAATTTGAGTTAAACGCTCAGCGATTGCTTCATCTGCCGGTTGAATTTCAAGTAAATCAACAAGCTCTAAACCAGATAACACTTCTTCAACGAGTTTGTCACCACGTTTAGTTGAACCACCGCCATTAGACTCTTGGCCTTTAAGCAAACGAATTACACGCTCACGAGCTGCTTCTTCAAAGATCTTGTATTCTTCTTTCAAGTCTTTACGGTAAGCATCAAGTTGTGCTTTTTCGATCGCCAATGCACGGTCATCTTTCTCTAAGCCATCACGAGTGAAGACTTGAACATCGATAACTGTACCTTTTGTACCAGATGGAACACGTAAAGATGAATCTTTAACGTCAGCTGCTTTCTCACCAAAGATTGCACGAAGCAATTTTTCTTCAGGAGTTAACTGTGTTTCACCTTTAGGCGTTACTTTACCAACGAGGATGTCACCTGCTGTAACTTCAGCACCGATATAAACAATACCTGATTCATCAAGTTTAGAAAGTGCAGCTTCACCAACGTTAGGAATATCAGCAGTAATTTCTTCTGCACCTAACTTAGTATCACGCGCTACACAAGATAATTCTTGAATATGAATAGAAGTTAAACGGTCTTCTTGAAGTACACGCTCAGATAATAAGATCGAGTCTTCATAGTTGTAACCATTCCAAGTCATGAACGCAACGCGCATGTTTTGACCAAGCGCAAGCTCACCCATATCTGTAGACGGGCCATCTGCCAAGATATCACCGCGAGCAACTTTGTCGCCCAAATTCACGATAATATTTTGGTTGATACAAGTGTTCTGGTTAGAACGCGTATATTTAATGAGGTTGTAGATATCTACACCTGCCTCACCAGCGATCATTTCATCTTCGTTTACACGAATAACGATACGAGAAGCATCTACGTATTCAATTGCACCACCACGGTTTGCGATTACACATACACCTGAGTCACGTGCAACGTTCGCTTCCATACCTGTACCTACAAGCGGTTTATCCGCACGTAGAGTAGGAACTGCCTGACGTTGCATGTTTGAACCCATAAGTGCACGGTTCGCGTCATCGTGTTCAAGGAACGGAATAAGTGATGCAGCAACAGATACGACCTGCTGAGCAGAAACGTCCATATGCGTCACTTTTTCTGGTGGCATACGTACGAATTCACCTTGATGACGAACAGAAACAAACTCTTCTGTTAAGTTGCCATCTTTATCTACTGCAGAATCGGCCTGTGCAATAACAGTACCTACTTCTTCAATCGCAGAAAGGTATTCAACTGCATCAGTTACTCGACCATCTACCACTTTACGGTAAGGTGTTTCCAAGAAACCAAAGTCATTTGCTTTTGCATATACTGAAAGCGAATTGATCAAACCAATGTTTGGACCTTCCGGCGTTTCAATTGGACATACACGACCATAGTGAGTTTGATGTACGTCACGTACTTCAAAGCCCGCACGTTCACGTGTTAAACCACCAGGCCCAAGCGCTGATACACGACGCTTATGCGTAATCTCAGATAATGGGTTGTTTTGGTCCATGAACTGAGATAATTGGCTTGAACCAAAGAATTCTTTGATTGCAGCTGCAACTGGTTTAGCGTTAATTAGATCTTGTGGAGACAAGTTATCTGTTTCTGCTTGGCTTAAACGTTCTTTAACTGCACGTTCAACACGAACTAAACCAACACGGAATTGGTTTTCAGTCATTTCACCAACAGAACGTACACGACGGTTACCCAAGTGATCGATATCATCGACTTCACCTTTACCGTTACGGATTTCAACTAATGTACGTAATACATCAATGATATCTTCGTGCGATAAAATACCTTCTACTTCACGTGACTTCTGGTCAGTACCAACTTCGTATGGACGACCCAAACGACGGTTGAACTTCATACGACCTACTGGAGATAAGTCATAACGCTCAGAAGAGAAGAATAAGTTATTGAATAAGTTTTCAGCAGCTTCTTTTGTTGGCGGCTCGCCTGGACGCATTACTTTATAAATTTCAACTAATGCTTCTTCACGACCAGCTGTTGTATCTGCACGTAAAGTGTCAGCAACAAACGAACCACGGTCAATATCGTTCGTAAACAAGATATTGAACTGTTTAACACCACCTTCTGCCAACTTCACCATAACTTCATGGCTTAACAAAGTATTCGCAGCAATTACTTCACCATCACGCAAAGTAATATTTTCAGCAGTGATACGCTCATATAAGTATTCATCAGGAACTGAAAGTTTTGTTAAACCAGCAGCTTCCATTTGACGTACGTGACGAGCATTAATACGTTTACCTTGCTCAACAATAACTTTACCGTCATTGTCAGCAATATCAAATTGAGCCATTTCCCCACGTAAACGTTCAGGGACTAGGTCAATCTGGTAACTGCCCATATCAAGATACACAGGTACTTTTTCATAGAACAAATTCAAGATTTGTTCGTTGTTATAACCTAGTGCACGTAACACAACAGTAGCAAGTAATTTACGACGACGGTCAATACGTACGTAAACTAAGTCTTTTGCATCAAATTCAAAGTCTAACCATGAACCACGGTAAGGAATGATACGTGCTGAATACAACACTTTACCACTTGAGTGGGTTTTACCTTTATCGTGATCAAAGAAAACGCCTGGTGAACGATGTAATTGAGATACGATTACACGCTCAGTACCATTAATGACGAATGTACCATTTTCAGTCATGAGTGGGATTTCACCCATATAGACTTCTTGTTCTCTTACGTCTTTAATTGATTTAGTTTCGCGATCTTTAATAATCAAACGAATTTTAACGCGCATTGGTGCCGCATAAGTCGAACCACGAAGAATACATTCGCGTACATCGAACTCAGGTTTACCAAGGCTATACTCAACAAATTCTAAAGCAGCATTGCCAGAATAACTTTCGATAGGAAAAACTGAACGAAATGCGGCTTGGAGACCGATATCTTCGCGGTTTTTTGGAGTTTTGCCATCTTGCAAGAATGTTCTGTACGAATCGACCTGAATCGAAAGTAAGTACGGTGCATCCATTACTTGGGGCAATTTACCAAAATTCTTACGGATCCGTTTCTTTTCGGTATATGAGTATGCCATCTGGAGTCCTCGGAAAGTAAACTAAGCCCGCCTGCAGAACGGGCTCAGAAGGAATTACGCAGGCCGATATGGCCACCACTGTTTACAAATGCTGCAATTTTTAGTGGTATAAAAACGCTTAACAATATTTTTAAAAAAGAAAAATATTGGTAAACATTTGAAATTACTTGTCTTATTTTGATTTTCTCAAAAATCAAACAAAACTAACAAAAATCGAGCCGATTATTGTAACGCAAAAAGGCTGATGACCCAAGAGCCATCAGCCATTTTATGGAGCCGATTTAAAAACCGACTCCTTTTACAATTACTTAAGTGTAACTGTAGCACCAGCTTCTTCAAGTTTCTTCTTAAGTTCTTCGCCTTCTTCTTTAGAAACGCCTTCTTTAAGAACTTGAGGAGCACCTTCAACTAGGTCTTTAGCTTCTTTAAGACCAAGGCCAGTTGCTTCACGAACTGCTTTAATTACAGCTACTTTGTTAGCACCGAAAGAAGTCAACTCAACGTTGAATTCAGATTGTTCTTCAGCAGCAGCAGCAGCGCCACCAGCTGGAGCAGCAACAGCAACAGCTGCAGCTGAAACGTTGAATTTCTCTTCGAAAGCAGAAATTAATTCAACAAGTTCAAGAACAGTTTTTTCAGCAACTGCGTTTAAGATTTCTTCGTTAGTTAAAGCCATGAGAATAACTCCAAATGGATATTGAATGGTGTGTAAAATTGATTAAGCAGCTTCTGACTCGTTTTTCTCTTTGAGCGCTGTAATAAGGCGACCCAATTTCGAAATAGGAGCTTGAAGGACAGAGGCAAGCATAGTAAGAGCTTTCTCTTGGTTCGGAAGGTTTGCAATTACGCTAACGTCAGCACCTTGATAAACTTTGCCGTCAAATGCAGCAGCTTTTAATTCAAATGCTTTGTTAGTTTTAGCAAAATCTTCGAACAAACGTGCAGCTGCACCCATGTCATCTTCAGAAGTTGAAAAACCTAGAATTGTTGGACCAACAAGGTTGTCGTTCAAGATATTGAATTGAGTATCTTGAAGTGCGCGTTTAGCTAAAGTGTTACGTACAATACGTGTAGAAACACCTAACTTACGAGCTTCAACACGAAGTGTTGTTAATTGCTCTACGCTTAAACCTTGGTAGTCAGCAACAACGGCTGCAAACGCCTTAGAAGCAACTTCACTTACTTCCGCGACGATCTGTTTTTTGTCTTCAATAAGAAGAGCCATTGTAAAACCTCCTAAGGTGATTTATGTACCCAATGGGCACACTCCCAATTCGTAAGCCTTTCGACTTACACGCGGAGGAGGAACAAATCACACCACCGCGTCTACGCAGGCTGGTTTATTAAGAAAAGTGCTATTCGAAAATGACATCTTTTCGCCTGAGGTCTTTGACGCTGATAAATTCTCATTTATCAATTCAAAGTCCGCCTGATGAGTAAGGGATAAAGCTTTGCCCTACCCAACCAAATAGAAAAATATTTCTATTTAAGTTCTGTCCCCAATCAGGACTTTAAAATTCTTTACTAAGTCTAAACTTAGTTAGAAACGTTGTTTACATCAACAGTAAGACCAGGACCCATAGTTGAGCTCAAAGTGATCTTTTTGATGTATACACCTTTAGAAGTTGCAGGTTTTAACTTTTTCAAGTCAGCAACTAAAGTTTCAACGTTTTGACGGATAGCAGCAGCATCAAAGCCTACTTGACCGATCGCAGCATGGATAATACCCGCTTTGTCTACACGGTAACGAGCCTGACCAGATTTAGCGTTTTTAACAGCATTCGCTACGTCAGGAGTTACAGTACCAACTTTAGGGTTTGGCATTAAACCACGTGGACCAAGAATTGTACCGAGCTTACCAACAACACGCATAGCGTCAGGAGCAGCGATTACAACATCAAAGTCAAGGTTTCCACCTTGGATGCTTTCAGCAAGGTCATCAAAACCTACAACATCAGCACCAGCTTCTTTAGCAGCTTCTGCTTGCGCGCCTTGAGCAAATACAGCTACACGTACAGTTTTACCAGTACCTGCAGGTAATGTAGTTGCACCACGAACAACCTGGTCAGATTTACGTGGGTCTACACCAAGATTTACAGCTACATCCAAAGATTCTTTGAACTTTGCAGCAGGTAGGCTGTTAAGAACTTGTACTGCTTCTTCCAAAGTGTAAACTTTGTTTGCTTCAACAGCAGCAGCAATGGCTTTTTGACGTTTAG
>ERZ501052.6-NODE-6-length-142847-cov-26.063813_pt1 | contig 142847 bp, 134 predicted proteins | sample MGYA00510863_ERZ501052 | MGnify/ENA primary metagenome ERZ501052 (study PRJEB25958, sample SAMN03398503) | human skin metagenome | study: EMG produced TPA metagenomics assembly of the Human Skin Microbiome Metagenome (human skin metagenome) data set. | reverse complement strand
TATGTGAAGCTGACCAATACTAATTGCTCGTGAGGCTTGACTATACAACACCCAAGCAGTTGTATATGAAGCATCAATCGATTCATAAACATGCAAAGCAACTTGATTTAGTTAAACGCTTAGCTAAAATGAACAACGAAAAATCAGACCAATCAGCCCATCTGTAAAGATTTGGAAAACGCAACGTATCACACAGTGAATAAAACGAAGCAAGTATCCATACCAGTTGTGCTGGCGACCATAGCAAGAGTGAACCACCTGATCCCTTCCCGAACTCAGAAGTGAAACCTCTTAGCGCTGATGGTAGTGTGGGGTTACCCATGTGAGAGTAAGTCATCGCCAGCTCATTATTCTAAACACCCCCGTTCTAACGAATGGGGGTGTTTCTTTATCGCGATAAAAAAATCTAAATCCCCGACTAACTTTAGAATGAATTATGATATAAATCACATTATTTAAAATGATAACAAGAGTATTAATAATGAAATTTTCAGAATTTAAAATATTTTCCTTTATATTGGCTATAACACTCAGTTGTAGTTCTATATATGCTAATGAAACTGTGAAAAGTTTGTATAGTACAAAAGCCTTTTTAAATATTTGTGTAAGTTCTAGAGGAAATCCTGAATTAATAAATAAACAAGCAAAAAATATGGGATTTATCCAAATGCCTAATGAATATGCTGCACATGTTTTAAAAGATTATAATGGTCATGCATGGATGATAAGTTCCTCTGAAGGAAAATTTGTTATTACTCAACTCGATAATGGCGTATGTTCATTATTTATAAATAAAGGAAATTCAACTGAAATTCAGAAGAATTTAGAAAGCTGGCTACCTCCAGAATCTACGGGCCTAACTTATAAAAAAGAAGTATATAAAGATAAGAATTTGACCACAACAAATTATATTATTTCTAAAAATGGGAAGGCTTTAGAAACATGGATATATACTAGTTCATCTGAAAAGAATGCTTCATTAGTTGCGGTTATTTCCCATCAAATGAATTAATTAAAGCAATGTGAAGTAGAGAAGAGCCAATTTTTATTAATAAAGAGCTCTTCTAAAATCGATTATTTCAGTTGTCTACGCGCATGCTTTAGAGCAGTGCGAAGACCTTCTTCTAAAGTCGGATGATAAAAGGGTTTCTCCAGAATATCATTTAGCGTTAATTCTTCACCGATTATCCAGCTTAATAAATGGGCCATATGTTCAGTTGCTTCTGTAAATAGCTCAGCACCTAGAAGCTTTTGGCTTTTTCGTTCTATATAAACTTCAATAGCACCTTTATTTTTTCCAAGAACTATAGCTCTTCCTTGTCGTTCATAAGAGGCTTCGCCTGTAATAAAATCTATACCTTCATCTTTTAATTGCTTATAACTTTGACCTACGATCGCCATTTCAGGATGGCTAAAGACAATTCCTAATGGAGTAAGTGTCTTAACTGAGTTTACCTGCGGATAATTTAAGCAGTTATAAACAACTTTTTTACCTTCATGAGCTGCTTCATGTTGTAGTGGTGTTGAGGTGTAAGCGTCACCGACAACAAAAATTGGATATGTATGTAGCTGCTTAGTTTTAGCATTTACAGGTAATAACTTAATATCTTTGAATGAATTATCAATATTTTCTAGTTTTAAAGTATCAATTAAACTTGTACGGCCGGTTGCAGCTAAAACATATTCAACTTCGAGAGTTTTCTCTGTTTCATCAAATTGGTAAGTTAATACAGCGTTTTCCTTACTGCATTTAACTTCACTCGGTAAAGTCTCGAATAGAATTGTTAATTCTTTTCCTAGCTCTTTTTGAGCAAGCTGTTGAACTCTAGAACTAGTTAGGATTCCAATTCGTTTACTGCGAGCGAAGATTGTTGTTTCTACACCTAGACGATGCATAGCTTGTGCAATCTCAAGAGCGACCACACCACTACCAATTACAGCAATAGATTTAGGAAGTGTTTTTAACTCAAATATTTGGTCTGTTGTTATAAGCCGGTTTCCTAATTCTTGCTTCCAAATTTGATCATAATTAGGAGTTGAACCAACCGCCAGAATAAAACTTTTTGATTTGTACTGTTTTCCGTTAACTTCTACAGTTTGTGCATCAATAAAATGTGCTTTGCCAGAAATTTTATGCTCAGTCGGCCATTGATCTACATCTTTTAAAGTTGCTTGTGTAAATCTATCACGTAAATTTTGTACATGCTGCATCACTTGATTAGTATTAATATTTGCAGATACGTCTAAAGCAACCTCTTGAGCATTTTGAATGTCAAACATACGGTTTGCTGTAGAGATGAGAACTTTACTTGGCATACAGCCTACACGAGCACAAGTGGTATCCCATGGTCCATCATTTATAATTAAAATATTGTTGGTATGTTTAACGGCTTCTTTATATGCGCTAATACCAGCAGTACCTGCGCCAATGATAATAATATCGAACATTGTCATTAAGCTATTTTAATAGATATTTAGAATATATAGAAAAACCCTCTTAAACAGAGGGTTTCATCCTAATTATTTAGCTTTAAAATGTAAATTTTTGCATAAAAGGTGTTTTTAGGGTTGTTGAAACAGTCCCATTTTGATTAATAGACTGACCTTCAATGCTTACCCCATTAATAACATGCTTAAAGTCTAATGTAGTTCCATTCAAGCTTTGTTTGAAAGTAAAAATATTTGGTCCTTCTAAATAAATACTGCCATTAAATTTCTGTGCATTCGTTGTTGGTGATTCATTTTCAACTCGGCTTCCTTCAAGGCTAGTAATACTTGGTAGGCTCAATATTTGGTGATTATTAGCCATTACTTTATATGTCGCATTGTTCGTATTACCAGGAGTTGAGTTCACAACAAATGAAATTGGCTCTGCAAAAGGGACATTAGGATTGTCATTAATGAGTACGTTGAAACCAGAACCACCTTGAACTACATAGAGATCACCATCAATTGATGTATTATCTTTATAGACACTCATTGCACCCGTGGTTACTTCTTTTTCAGTTGGTTGGCCAGTCTCTGGATCTTGAACTAGAGCGGTTGTCGTAATTTTATAATCACTTGTGGCAGCATTAATTAATACGAATCTTTTTTGCTTGGTTTGTTCAAGTCCCCATGACTGTTGGAAAGGATAAGCAAACGCACCTGTAATAGTTACATCTTGAAAGTTTTTATCATTATTTTCATTTTCAAAAATATAAATTCTGGTATTTGATTGATAGTCCTGTAAGTTTGGAGATATATTGTCGTTTGCCAGTTTAATGTTCTTCAAGTCGTCTGCTGTAATATCAAAATCCCAATCATTATATCCAGTGAGTAAAGTTTTTATTTCTTCCCCTTTAAATACATAGCAGGCGCGGTAGTCTGTAGTACTCTTGATAAAACATTTATCACGATAGTGATCGGAGTACTGGGTAAGATCTACTTTTCGAATATCTAAGGTTAACTTAAGTGGTCCTTGAGCGAAGGTATCTAGTGCATGATCAATGTAACCTTTTGATAGCTTTTCATCATTAAGATCATAGGCACCAAATAGATATTTACCTTCTTGTTTTACATTATTTAAAACTGAGGTCGCTAACTCCTGATCTGGTGATGGAGTGGTTGGTGTTGTTGTAGAACTAGAATTTGAATTTTGATTATAGTAACCATCATTGCCACCCCCACCACAAGCTGTCAAAAAAGCAGCCAAAGTAACTCCACATACTCCTTGAGTAAGTTTCATGATTATCCCCATTAAAATGATAAGTTATTTAAAATAATTTTTTAGGTTTATAAAATAACATATATTTCATGAGGTTGCTCATGATATTTATAGGCAGAGTAACTGATTAAATGCGTGTACCCATCGTTACTCCTACAGTAGGTTTTACTTGCATTGAGGAGCATGCGCTAATGATTAAACAGCTTAAAAGAACGAAAATAAATTTATTCATAGAAAATTAATAAATGAATCAAAAGATATAAATACTCTAAATTAATATTATTTTTAGTTCTGTTGAGTTCGTGCAGAGATATGCAAAATAATTTATCAAAACCCTACTTTAAAGAAGAAAATAGGGTTTTAAAGAGTACCAATTTTTTAAACTTAGTCGTCTAATAAGTCCATTTGTTTTGCTAATTGATATAGGTTGTTTGAACGGTTTCCTGTGCGGCAGAACATCAGCACAGGTTTTGGCAATTCATTATAATGATTAGCAAAAGTACGTACATCTAGCTCAGTAATTTGTCCAGCTACAACAGGTTGATAAACATAGTCTAAGCCTACTTGACGTGCTGCTTCTTCAATCTGAGCGCTTGTAGGTTGTTCTGGGCCGCCTTCCATATCTGGTCGGTTATTAATAATAGATTTAAATCCTTTTTCTACAACTTGGCCAACGTGTTCTGGACCAATTTGACCTGCGAAACCAACATTATCTGACATTTCGTCACTCCAAAATTTAACAAAACCTCTTATGCTGTATCATAGCATTAAGCTTAACCTGAGATACAAGACACTAAAATGTTGTTCCTACATAGATAAAACTTATGTCATAGAACAGCTCTAGATTTTTAAAAGGCGATCAGGATGTTTTTTGTAAATTCATTACTTCGACTATAATGCCGCGGAGCACATATGCACGCTTATACGGTTGAGCCTTTATATGTTCCATGTGATCAGGAAATGATCGCAGCTGACTTTTATATTCCAAAAACAAATAATAAAACTGCGGTAATTATCATGGCGCATGGTTTTGCCGGATTGCGTCAATTTAAACTCATTCAGTATGCCCAGCGATTTGCACAAGCAGGTTACGCTGTTATTTTGTTTGATTACAGATATTGGGGCGGTAGTACTGGTAAGCCTAGAGAAATGGTCTCCATCAATTCACAATTAGAAGATTGGAAGACAGTGATTCAGTATGCTTCGACTTGTAAACTTGTAGATAACCGAAGGATTGTGCTTTGGGGAACTTCTTTAAGTGGGGGATATGCACTAAGCCTAGCTTCTGAGTTAAAGAATATTCAAGCAGTTTTAGTACAAATTCCCTACGTAGATGGCGCCGAAACTGCCAAGCTCTATCCTTTACAGCGTTATCCCCAAGCATTAAAGCTTTCGAGTCAGGATTATATGGGATCAAAGATGGGGCTTAATCCAAAGAGGTTACCTGTTGTTGATCAACATAACCTATGCTTTATGCCTACCGCAGATAGTTATTATGGCTATTTATCGATTGTAAATCCTGATTATTATTGGAGTGGGGAAGTTCCTGCTCGTGTCTTTTTTAATCTGATGCGATACCGTCCAATCCAAGTTGTGCGCCAGATTAATATTCCTGTTTTATTTATTGCTGCTCAAAAAGATTCACTTATTCCTATTGAGTCAAGCCGTGAAGCTGCGACAAATATTGCGCCTTTTGTGAGTTATCATGAATGGGATATGAAACATTTTGATATCTATCACGGTTCATGGTTTGAAAAAGCAGTGACAACCCAATTAGAATTTTTACATCAGCATATAGGAGTGATGTAAATGATTATTGTATGTGCATCGTGTGGTGCTAAAAACCGAGTTCCGGAAGAAAAACTTCCGGAGCAACCAAGCTGTGGGCAATGTCATCAGCCATTACTACCGCTTGCACCTATTGAGCTAAATGAGCAAAATTTTAGTAACTACATCACGAATAGTGATCTACCTATTCTTATAGACTTATGGGCAGAATGGTGTGGACCTTGTAAAATGATGGCTCCACATTTTGCGCAGGTCGCAAAACAGAATCCAGGCGTTATCTTTGCCAAGATTGATACCGAAGAATCTCCTCGCTTGAGCCAAGCTTTTCATGTGAGAAGTATTCCGACACTTGTCTTAATGAATAAAACGACAGAGGTCGCGCGTATTAGCGGTGCATTACGTGCGTCTGAATTGCAACAGTGGCTCGATCAACAACTTCAAACGAATTTCGGGAGCTAAGGTGTCAGAAGCTTATACCAAACCAGAAGGAATTTTATCCTTACAAACGATTGCCATGCCAGCAGATACAAACTGGAGTGGTGATGTATTTGGTGGATGGATTGTGTCACAAATGGACTTGGCTGGAGCAATTCACGCAGAACGTTTCAGTCGTGGTCGCTGTGCTACGATTTCTATTAATCAAATGACCTTTTTGGTTCCGGTAAAAGTTGGCTTTGTCATTAGCTGCTATACCAAGATCTTAAAAGTTGGAAATACTTCTATTCAGATGCAAATTGAAGTTTGGGATAGTCATGATGACTCTCGTGAACCAATACGCATTACTGAAGGAGTTTTTACCTTTGTAGCAGTAGATGTAAAAGGTAATAAGCGTCAAATACCTGAAGAAGCGAAACAGAAGTTTTTGGAAACTCAATAAGAATCAGAAAGCCTGAATCTTAGTATTCAGGCTTTAATTTTTATTCAAAAGAAAAACTAGTTTTTAGAAATTAAAACATCGTATTTGTATTTTTGCTTTGCTCAGGAATATTTTGTATCACATCCCAATGCTCTACGATTTTTCCATTTTCAACACGGAATATATCAACAATTGCTCTTCCTCGATCTTTTTCATTTTCAGTCGAATGGACATGTAAAACGACAAGATTGCCTTCAGCAATCGCACGTTTAATCTCATTTTTAGCTTGAGGATTCTTTTGGAATTTTTCAGTGAAGAAATTAACGAAAGGTGCTTTACCATCTGGCACATTAGGATTGTGCTGAATGTATTGTTGACCAATATAGCGGTCTGCATATTCTTTGACTTTATGTTTTAAAAAGACACCTTCATAAAAGTCGGTCACTATTCTTTTGTTTTGAGCACTTACTTTATCAATAGCTTCTGATTTAGCCGAAGTTGCTTTACTGGTTTTAATGCTGGGTTCAGTCGCGTGAGCCGTTATTGTTGTAAATATTAAACTGGTAAATAAAGAGGAAAGAATTAATATTTTTTTCATTTTTAACCTCAAGATACAAAATATTAGTTTTATATCTTGAGGTAAATAACCGTCTAAAAATACTTTAGATTAGTTATTATTTCTTACGTTTAGGTAACCATGCCCAGAGCATTTGGCATTGAATTGGTTCATTGCCTGCGTCATCAATCACAGTAACAGGAATCACAAGTTCGCCTTTCTCATTATCTGCAATAAACTTTTGTTGTTCAGCAGACAATGTTGCTGTAGCAGTCAAACCGCCTTCAACCACTTTTAAATAATCTACATGTAATGATTTGATTAATAAAATACGATTATCAGGAATATGTAAACCAGTTAGAAAACCTGTTGCAGTTTCTGCTAAAAGAGCCATAGCCGCGGCATGCACTCCTTTAATATGATTTTGCATATTTTTTTGGTTATCTAAACGGACAGTAACGTGGTTTGAGTCTACTTCCAGATAGCGGATATTTGCTGTACCCACCATTGGTACGATACGACCAAACGCCTTGCTCCAAAGCGTGCTCCGAATGCCTTTAGGGAATTTTGAAGTTGCTTTTACCAGTTTTGATAGACGGTTGGATTGAGACATGGGATTACCTTAGCTTTAAATGGCCGACAAGATATTAATCTTTAAAGTTATTAAACTGTAATGGCACACCGAATTGTTGTTCACGTAAAAAAGTCATGACTTGTTGTAAGGTGTCACGCTTTTTATCAGTTACACGAATTTTGTCGCCTTGAATAGAAGATTGCACTTTAACGCCACTTTCTTTAATGGCTTTATTAATTTTTTTTGCAGTATCAGAGTCAAGACCATCTTTAAGTTTAATCACTTGTACAAAGTTTTTGCCAGAAGCCGCAGCTTTTTGTGGATCAAGTGCTTGAACATCAATTTTACGTTTATAAAAATGATTTTCTAACATGTTATAAACTTGTTCACACTGGAAATCACTTTCGGTACTGATTTTGATTTCTTTATTTTTTTCATTTAATTCGATAGAAACATCGTGACCACGGAAGTCAAAGCGTGTTGCAATCTCTTTTTGTGTGTTTTGTACAGCATGATTAACTTCAAATAACTCTAATTCAGAGACAATATCGAAAGAAGGCATAGTTTAGACCTTTACAAAGTGAAAGAATATTTGAGATGCTAAGAGGGTTTTCTTCATTTGCCAAGTGTTGTTTACATCAAAGGAGTGCACAATGATCCGTAAACAAGAAATTACAACATTTGAATTCCCAGAAAATGCTGTTATCTGGGATGTCCGTGATACTAATGCTTATGCAGAAGGGCATGTTAAAGGTGCGGTGAATCGCCCAATTAATGATTTGAATGCTGATATTTTGAACCAGGTCTCTGCGGGTCAGCCGATTTATATTTTATGTGGTGGTGGTAGCAAAGCTCCTCGTGCAGCTGAGAAACTAGAAGGATTGGATGCCTCGCGTGAATATGTCGTGCTGATGGGCGGGACACGTGCAGCTCGTGATGCTGGCTTGCCTCTAGAGCAGGGCGCATAAAAAAAGCACCTTCGGGTGCTTTTTTATTGAAATGAATTATTGCGGTTTAAAATAAGGCTTTTTAGGTTTCACTTTCTTTTGGAACCGTTGAGGATTCAATTTTTGTAATAGGCGGTCTGGTACTGGACAAGCTTCTCCTAATATTTGAGCAACTAAGATTTCACTGCATAGCGGGGCGAATAAGAAGCCTTTAGAGCCAAGCCCAGCAAAAGTAGCAATTCGGCTATTGTCCTGCATTTTTCCAACTAGAGGAAAATAATCCAAGCTTTGTGCCCGTATAGATGCACGCCCTTGCCATGCCGAAGGTGATGGTAACTTTTCAGCATATTCAGGGAATACACTGTGGATTAATTCAAAGTTATGCACATGGTCTTCGGGAAGTACATCTTGATCTTCACGATTTGGGTAGAAAGACGCGCCTAAAATCATCTGTGAGGCATCAAGTTGCATGCAATAGCCGCCATAGCTATAAGCTTCATTTAAAGACAGAGGAGCAAACGTATTATCAACCCAGCTCACTTGTCCACGTATTGGTTTTAACTGCGGATAGCTGTCAAATAAGGCAGCACTTTCTCGAGCACAGCACACAACGACGTGATCTGCTTCTGCAATAATTTGATTATTGGTTTGCAATTGAACTTTATTTTCAGAAGAAACAAGTGCTGTGACATGGGCAATTTTGAGATTGATATATGGATGCTGCAAAATTTCATCACGTAATTGATGTGGTGAAACGGAACCAGCCTCAGTTAGTAATATGCTTGAATAATCAGTTTCAAGTAAGTTCGTTGAGTGGGTAACAACTTCTGCTGGATACTGATTTACCAAATCGAGAAGTTCTTCTGCATTTTTCAATGCAATTTGTTGAATTTGAAGTGGACGGAATGCATTAAAATTTTTATAAAAATTTAAAGCATGTTGCCAACTTAAGGTCATGAGGTGTTCATGACTTTGTTCAATTGGGCATAGTTTCGGATTAAGTAATGCCAAAGGGTTTCCAGAGGCACCCGATAATGCATTGTTTTGCTCGTATAAGGTCACTTGGTGGCCACGTGTTGCAAATGCCCACGCCGTGCTTAAACCTGCTACACCAGCCCCTATAATCGCAATATGCTGTTGCTCTGTAGCCAATGCGTGAGTTTGCCCTAATTCTGTGGAACCTTCATCAGATTCAGGCAGATTCCAGACTGCTTTGAGCATTTCTCGTTTATGGCCAAAACCACGTGGACGAGAAATATCAATACCATGTGCTTTGAGTCCACGTTTTAGAATGCCAGCAACACTAAAAGAGGCAAATGTAGTGCCATAACCTGAAAGACGGACAATATTGTTTAAAACATTCTGTTCCCACATGTCTGGGTTGCAAGACGGTGCAAAGCCATCTAAAAACCAGGCATTCACAGCTTTAGTTTTAGCCATGCTTGGGAAAATTTCTTGCGCATCTCCAAGCCATAAATCGATGCTAAAACGTTCTTTAGGGAAAGTTAAACGATGACATCCGGCAATAGGCAGGGGATATTGTTCAATTAACTGCTCTGCAAGTGGTTTAAGCTCATCCCAGACATTTAAAGCGCGAATGAGATCAGCTTTACTTAACGGAAATTTTTCTACGCTAATTGCGTGTAAATGGCTTTGATTATTAGGGCGAACTTGTTGCCAAAGTTGCCAGAGTGCAAGAATATTTAAACCTGTACCAAAACCGGTTTCTCCTACACTGAAATATTCAAAATCTTTTAGATTGGCTAATCGTTCTGATAAGTCGTTACCATTTAGAAAAACATGTCGTGTTTCAAATAGGCCATTATCTTTAGAAAAGTAGACATCACCAAATTGTTTAGAAATGGGAATCTCGATACCATCGACAAATTCCCAGTCCAGCTCTGCTGTTTGGATACGGTTTGATACGTTCATTGAATTTAATAGATCGCTTGGTATTACCACTGGCGTCGACGTTTTGTATGAATATAACTAGCAATAAAGAAACCTAGCAATACACCACCCGCTAAGGTAACAGCACCATATAAAAACATTTGCGCACTTCGTTCACTTTGTAAGACTTGAACCTGAACAGAGAGATTATCATTTTTTAGCTGTAACTCTTGGTTCTGAGCCAATGCTTCAAGGTTGGCATGCTCTAACTGCTTTAAGCGAGATGCTTGATCTTGAACTAAGGCTTTGATTTTTGCGTCTTGCTGTTGCTTGTTCTTTGCGAGCTGTTCTGCTGTAAGTGGTTGTGTTGCAGTTGGTGCGGCCGTTGCTGCTGTCTTGATCCCAGTTACAGATGTTGGAGCTGGTTTAGCGGCTTGAGCTGAAGGCGCACTTGGAGAAGGAGTTGCTGGTGTCGCAGCAGGTTCAACTGCTCCAGCAGTTGAACAAATCAAACACAAGCCAAGAAAGCTTTTGATTGCAAGCTGCATGCGATTACCCTTTTGGAAATGCTTTATTAAACGGTTTTACATCAACGTGAGCATAAATGCCTTCTTTAACAAATGGTTCTTCTTTTAACCATTCATCTAATGCTTCGCGACTGTCGAATTCAACAATCATGGTGCTACCATAGAAGCCTGCTTGCGGATCATTAGGATCTTTTGGCATAGCACCCGCTGTAACAAGGCGGCCTTCATCATCGAGTTTTTGTAGACGTTCGATATGCTGAGGGCGTACTGCCAAGCGTTTTTCTAAAGTTCCTTCATTATCGGTACAGCTTAGAACAAAAAAAGGCATGTAATCGTATCTCTATAATCAATCTGGAAGCACTTTAAGCGTCTGGTGACTTAAAATGTTTGCGTAAAATAATGAACTGAATAATGATAAATGAAAACATCACGATCATGTCACCAAATGCAGTAAATTCGCCCCAATATTTTCCACCGTGAAATAAAAACGCGAAGAATACATGGAGACAAGACATCACGACAAACATCGCAGCCCAAGCAAAATTGAGGTTTTTCCAACCTTTTTCACTCAAATCTAAAATCGGGTCAAATAAGCGTTGAATGAGTGGTTTACGGTCTTTACCAAACCAAGGTGAAACCAAGAATGCGCCTGCAAAAACTAAATTTAAAATCGCAGCTTTAAGACGAATATAGAAATCGTCACTTAACATGAGGGTGATGCCACCAAAAATGACAGTCATAAACAATACAAACCACTGTTGTTTATCAAGACGGAATTTTTGGAAAACGAATAGGGCACCATATACCACAAGCATTGAAATAATTAAGCCAGTCGTCGCTACAAGAATATTATTATTATCGGCACCACCAGCAGACCCGATCAGTTTCAGTAAAGGATGCTGGGTGTCAGTTGGATCAACTGTTTTATATAAATAGAAGAAAATAATTAATGGAACAAAGTCCAGAAGTGCTTTCATGTTAGAGTATCTGATCAGGTTTGGCGAATGGCATAGTATAAAAGATGCAAGGCATAGATTTACATACACATAGCAATATTTCTGATGGAACTTTGTCTCCGGAATTGCTGGTGCAAGCTGCTATAGATGTGAACTTGCATACGTTGGCTTTGACTGACCACGATACAATGGATGGGTTGCAGCGTGCAAAAATTGCTGCACAAGGCCATGATTTAAATATTATTTCTGGTGCAGAGATTTCTAGTCAGTGGTCGCGCCCAACCACTAAGAAGAGTTATGGTGTACATATTGTTGCTTTAAATATGCAAGATGAAGCACCAATTTTAGAAGCATTAGAACAACAAAAAAGAATTAGGGCGCAAAGAGCTAAAGTGATTTGTGAGCTATTAGAAAAATGTATTGGTTTTCAGATTTATGATGATGTTCTTGCTAAAGTAGAACATCAGGCGGATAGGATAACAAGAACTCACATTGCTAAAACATTAGTCGAGAAAAATGTCGTGACTCGTCCTCAACAAGCATTTGATCGTTTCTTAAAAGAAGGAAAACGTGCTTTTGTAAAGTTTGAAGGACTAAGCTTAAAAGAAACGATTGATGTGATTCATCAAAGTAAAGGCTTCGCAGTATTAGCACACCCGACCCGTTATGATTTATCTGCAACTAACGTTCGTTATTTAATTGAATTATTCGCAACTTTAGGTGGAGACGCAATTGAGTTACCTCCACCAATGGAACCTCTATCTACTCGCCAGATGATTGATCGAATGATTGAACAATATCAGTTGGCAGTTTCAATTGGCAGTGATTTTCATGGTGAAAATATGCCATGGATTAAACTAGGAAATACACCTAAACCCACTGATAAGCAGCATGGGATTTGGGAACGTTTTGTTTAATCGAGCTCAGAGTAAGTTGTTATCTTGAGCTTGAATTGGAGGAGGTGTTGGTTTACCGAGAGTCCCTAATAATTCAATCTCGATACTACGTACCATTGCATCTAGCGGTAAATCATTACTTTGCGTACCGAAAGGCTCTTCAATTTCAGAGCTTAGAGCATCCAGACCCAAAAATGTGTATGCCAAAATTCCGACGAGTAAAGGTGTTGCTAATCCAAGCAATGAACCCAGACTAAATGGCAACATAAAACAGAAAAAATAAACTGTACGGTTAAGCAAAACCGAATAGGCAAATGGAATGGGTGTATTGGCAATTCGGTCACAGCCAGTTTGTACGACACTTAAGTCGGCAACATTCTTATTCATTTGTGCATAAATGATGTCAGAAATTTCGCCTTCTTTAAGTGCCTGCAACAATTCCCAGTGAATGAGACTGAGCGTGTACTGAGGGGCATTATTTTGTTGGTAGAGTTGAGTGAGTGCTTGCTGACTCATACCACTGGTTTGAATCAACTCAGTTGGGTTCGCCGTCTGACGACGTAAACGGTCACGTAATACATTAGCAAAAACAATCACATGTTGAATAACACGCTCACGGCGAGCTTGAGTTAAAATACGGCAGTCACGGTCAAAATGGCGTGAAGTTGCGATTAGAACGCCCCATAATTTTCGGGCCTCCCACCAACGGTCATAACACGCAGTATTTTTAAATCCTAGGAAGATCGAAAGTACGACACCAATGAGTGTGAAGCCAACCAAAGGAATCTCTGGAAAGCGATAAAGATTGATGTATTCTACTCCACCAATGATTGCCGAGATCAGCATCACAACGCCTAGGGATGGCAAAATTTTGGGTAAAATTGTGCCTCGCCAAGAGAATAATACTTTGAAAATACTAGGCTGTTCCCGAACAATCATTTTATTTTAAACATCGCTATTTTTGTTTTGATCTTCTAGGCTTAGTGGTACTTTGTCAATATCATTGAACTGATATTGTTGTTGGGTTGAGCAGTTGTTGTTCAGCAAAGGAAAAGCTCCCTTCTGGTGAGATAATAAAATGGTCAAGCAAACGAATTTCGACAAGCTGACAAGCCTGTTCAAGTTGCTGAGTTAAGGCAATATCTTGGGAAGATGGTTGCGCTGAACCAAATGGATGATTGTGTGCAATAACGAGCTGGCAAGCATGTTGCTGTAAGGCATAGCGTAAGGTTTGATTGACCGAAACTGGGCAATGCTGAACTGAACCAAAGAATAGCTTTTTAAAATGAAGCTTTCTTAATTCGGGATCTAGGCACAAAACAGCAAAGACTTCTTGTTTTTCGCCTTTTAATTCATAGCGCAGATAATCCAAAACTAAATCTGATGAATGAAGGCTGAGATTATTTGTCTGGAAGTGATGATCGAGATAACGCCGTCCAAGTTCTTTGACTGCCAGTAATTGTGAATATTTCGTTGCCCCAATGCCATTAAATTGAGTTAACTCACTAAATGAGGCATCAAACACGGCATTAAGATTACCGAAGTGCTGAATGAGTAAACGAGATAACTCGACTGCTGAATATTGCCGTGAACCTGAGCGAAGAAAAATCGCGAGTAGCTCAGCATCTGATAAACTTTGTGGACCTTGTTGTAATAACCGTTCTCTTGGCCGTTCTTGTTCAGGCCAATTTTTAATAGAAGTATTCATATTCCCCAACATTATTCGCTTAAAATTTTATTTTGTTTGCCCAATCAATCTTGGGTCTGCGCGTATTTAATGCTATTGTGAGCGCCACTGCAACAGAAAGGTATCCTGTTCGTGAGCTTTGATCTAAGCGTTATTCCTCATAAAAACATTGTTTTAGCTGTTACTGGCGGAATTGCTGCCTATAAAAGTGCCATCTTAGTCCGCCGTCTCAAAGATTATGGCTTTGACGTGCGAGTGGTGATGACACATGGTGCTCAGGCATTTATTACACCACTAACTTTTCAGGCTCTTTCTGGTAATCCTGTTCATACTGAACTTTTAGACCCTGCGGCTGAAGCGGGTATGGGACATATTGAATTAGCACGTTGGGCTGATTTATTACTAGTCGCACCTGCAAGTTGTGACACATTGGCTAAATTTGCGAATGGTTTGGCAGATGATTTACTCAGTACAGTTTTTTTGGCAACAAAATCTCCTGTTTGGGTAGCTCCGGCGATGAATCAGCAAATGTGGGCGGCTAAAGCAACTCAACGTAATTTGCAAACCTTGGTCGAAGATGGCGTACATGTGATCATGCCGGATGCGGGTGAGCAGGCTTGTGGTGATGTTGGCTTAGGCCGTATGCCTGAGCCAGAAGAAATTGCTCGCCAAGTCGCTGGCTATTTCCATCAAGCTCAACGTGCCATCGCTGAGAAATTTGGACTGTTGGCAGGTAAGCGAGTAGTTATTACTGCTGGGCCGACACGTGAAGCGATTGATCCTGTCCGTTATATCTCAAACCATAGTACTGGCAAAATGGGCTTTGCTTTAGCCGCTGCTTGTTATGCTGCTGGCGCGCAAGTGACTCTGATTGCGGGACCTGTAAGTTTAGATACGCCTAATGGTGTTCAACGTGTAAATGTTGCCTCAGCACGACAAATGCTTGACGTCAGTATGAGTTCACTAGAAACAGGCTGCGATATTTTTATTGCGACTGCGGCAGTTGCAGACTATCGCGTAGCAGAAGTTGCTGAGCATAAAATTAAAAAAGCAGGGGATGAGTTGAATGTTTCCCTGGTTAAAAATCCAGATATTGTGGCAACAATCGCAGGTCAGGAAAAACGTCCATTTATGGTGGGCTTTGCAGCCGAAACGCAAAATGTTGAAGAATATGCGGCAGGTAAACTTGTTGCTAAAAAATTAGACATGATTGCGTGTAACGATGTATCACGTGCTGATATTGGATTTGCTTCCGATGAGAATGCGATGACAGTTTTCTTTGCTGAAAGCTATCACATGAAAAAGCGGGAGTTGGAGAAAGCATCTAAACAGGAAATTTCTCAACAATTGGTTGAAGCTATTTCGGATGCATTACGCCGTAAATAATTTTTGAATCAAATAAAAAACCGCGAATGAATCGCGGTTTTTTATTTGTCTTGTTTTAGACAACTTAAGGAATTTCATCCTCAAATTCAGGTTTAACCTGAACGATGAAGTCTTGACGGTTAAGACCACGCCATAATGCAAATGCAGTACCGATATAAATCGAAGAATAAGTACCGACAAATACACCAACAAACATTGCCACAGAGAACCAGTGTAGACCATCACCACCTAAGAACATCATTGCAAGTACAACAAGTAATAATGTCATTGAGGTATGAATGGTACGACGTAAAGTCTCTGTTAACGCAATATCGACGATTTCACGAGGAGTCGCACCGCGAATCTTACGGAAATTTTCACGGATACGGTCTGACACTACGATGTTATCGTTAAGCGAGAAACCAATAACAGCAAGTACCGCAGCTAACACTGTAAGGTCAAATGGCCATTGGAATAATGCAAAAGCACCAATAATAATGATGATGTCATGGAATAAAGACATTACGGCACCCATCGCGAGTTTAAACTCAAAGCGGATGGTTACGTAGATCAACATTAAGATAAGGGCAAGTGCAACTGCACCAGCAGAACGGACATAGAGTTCATTACCAACTTGACCACCAACAGAGTCCACTTTATGAACTTCGGCAGCATTATTTGGTAACTGCACTGCTTTAGTAATCGCATTACTAAGGTCTTCAACCTTAACTTCTTGTACTGGCATGCGCACAAGTAAGTCTTTATTACTGCCTAAGGTTTGTACTACAGCATCTTTAAAACCCGCTTTATCGAGTGCCTGAATAACTTCAGACTGATTGGCTGGTTGAGCATAGTTAAGCTCAGCTGAAACACCACCTGTAAAGTCCAAACCGAGGTTAAGACCTTTAGTCGCAATAAAGAAAATACTTGCCAAAGTAATCAGGATCGAGAAGATCGCTGCAGGTTTGGCAATCTTCATGAACGGGATGATTTTTGCATCATCCGGACGACCATATTGTTTTGAATCTTGTTGAGTCACTTTAGTCATCATTGATCTCCTTAAATGCTCAACTTTTTCAAATTACGGCGTTTACCATAAATGATTTGTACGATTGCACGAGTTACTGTAATTGCAGTAAACATCGAACAAATAATACCGATCATTAATGTCACGGCGAAACCTTTGATTGGGCCTGTACCAATTGCAAACAGAATGAATGCAACAAGGAACGTGGTTAAGTTCGAGTCAAAAATGGTGTTATAGGCTCGATCATAACCGGCCACAATGGCCTGTTTGGGTGAGGCCCCCCAGAGCATTTCTTCTCGGATACGCTCACATATCAATACGTTCGCATCGACCGCCATACCAATGGTAATAACGATACCGGCAATACCCGGTAAGGTGAGGGAAGCTCCAATCCATGACATCACGGTTAAAATCATTGCCAAGTTAAACACAAGAGCAAAGTTCGCGATTAAACCGAATACGCGGAAGAAAACCACCATCCAGATTGCAACGAGCAAGAAGCCGATTTGAGTAGACAATACACCTTTATCAATGTTTTCTTGACCAAGGCTTGGACCTACTACACGCTCTTCAACAAAGTACATTGGCGCAGCTAAAGCACCAGCACGAAGCATTAATGCAAGTTCAGATGCTTCTTGAGGAGAACTTAAACCGGTAATACGGAAAGTCGAACCTAAAACAGCTTGAACTGTTGCAGCGTTAATGACTACAGACTCAGTGTATGGCGTACGAACTTCTGTTTGTGCACCAGTTTTTGGATCTGTGACATAGTTAATTTTTTGCTTGTTCTCGATGAACAATACCGCCATGCGTTTACCAACTGCATTACGGGTTGCATCGGACATTAGCTTACCGCCAGCGCTGTCGAGCGTGATATTTACTTCGGCACCGCCAGAGTCCTGACTAAAGCCAGAGCTTGCATTTTGAACACGCTCACCAGTCAAGATTCGGTTACGTTGCAACAAGAGCTGACGACCGCTATCTAAAGACTCATAAGCAAATACTTCTGTACCCGGAGGTAAAGGTTGACCATTATATTTACCCGTATATGGATCGATATATTGATCATTTAAGTCAGAAACTAAACGGAATTCGAGGTTCGCAGTACGTCCTAAAACACGTTTAGCTTCAGCTGTATCTTGTACACCCGGTAATTCAACAACAATACGGTTGCTACCCTGACTTTGTACCAATGCTTCTGCAACACCAAGTTCGTTAATACGATTACGTAATGTTGTTAAGTTCTGATTTACCGCATATGACTGAATTTCTTGGCGACGTACATCGGTATAAGTAAGCTTTAAAGTAGAACCTGTAGAGCTTGCTAATGCCTGTTGGGTATATTCATTCCCATTACGACGTAAAAAATCCATTGCTACATCACGGTCAGCATTGTCAGCAAATTGAACAGTGATCACATTATTTGTTAATGCAAGACTGTTAAATTTGATCTTGTTTTCACGGAACTGACGACGCAAATCGGTGGCAGAGGTTTCCATACGTTGGGCAACGGCTTTGTCCATATCTACTTCAAGCAAGAAGTGGACACCACCACGTAAGTCCAAACCAAGTTTCATTGGTTTTGCCCCAATCTTTTGCAGCCATTCCGGTGTGGTTGGTGCAAGGTTTAGGGCGACAACATATTCATCACCTAAGTCACGACGTAATACTTCTTTTGCCTTTAACTGCGCTTCAGATGAACTGACACGCAATAGGGCAGCATTATTTGTAAAAGTATTGTCATGGCTCGCAATATTTGCTGTTTTTAAAATTTGCTCTGCTTTTTTCACCACACTTTGATCAATTTGGGTACCAGCTTTGGCACCGGAAATTTGAACAGCGGGCTCATCCGGATATAGACTAGGCAGTGCGTATAATGTACTGATTACCAGAACAACCAGAATCAGTAAATATTTCCATGCAGGGTAACGCATTCGCTTTCTTCTTAAATGAAAAAGCCGTGCTAAAGCACGACTGTTTTATGATTAAAGGTTATTTAGAGTGCCTTCAGGTAATACTGAAATTACGCTGGCACGCTGAATTTTTACTTCTACACCACGGCTAAGTTCAACAACTGCATAGTCACCTTCAATTTTGGTTACTTTGCCCATTAAACCGCCAGCGAAAACAACTTCACTACCAACACCTAAGCTCTCGATCAAAGAACGGTGTTCTTTAGCACGTTTTGCTTGAGGGCGCCAAATTAAGAAATAAAAGATTGCAACGAATACGACAATCATCAAGATGTTTGGCAAAATACCGTTAGTTGGGCCAGCTGCCGGTGCTGCATGAGCAGCAGAAATTAAAAAGCTCATTTTGATTTCCTAAAGTTAAAAATATGAGTCAGATAACTGACATAATCCTAATTCGTTTTGCAATTTACCTTGTCTTGAGGTTGAGCGCAAATCTGGCTTATTCATCAACCGGACATGGTGGAACTTCTAAACCACGACGGGTATAAAAGTCCTGAACAAATTCATCAAATGTGCCATTGTCTAATGCATCACGCATACCTTCAGTCAAACGTTGGTAATAACGTAAGTTATGAATAGTACCGAGCATAGATGCCAACATTTCTCCACATTTTTCAAGGTGGAATAGATAAGCACGGGTAAAGTTCTTACAAGTGTAGCAATCGCAATGTGGATCGAGCGGGCTCTGGTCATGGCGATATTTACTATTACGAATACGTACCAGACCATCAGTGACAAAATAATGACCGTTTCGCGCATTACGAGTCGGCATTACACAGTCAAACATATCGACACCGCGGCGCACCGCTTCAACGATATCTTCTGGTTTACCAACGCCCATCAAATAACGAGGTTTGTCATGTGGCATTTTATTCGGTAGATAATCTAAAACTTTGATCATCTCTTCTTTAGGTTCACCTACAGATAAACCGCCAATTGCGTAACCGTCAAAGCCGATTTCTAAAAGGCCATTTAAAGACTCATCGCGTAAGTCTTCATACATGCCACCTTGAATAATGCCAAATAACGCATTGTGATTTTTGAGCTCATCATGATGATGGGTTTTACAACGTTTTGCCCAGCGTAAAGAAAGCTGCAATGATTTTTGAGCTTCTTCATGTGTTGCAGGGTAAGGCGTACACTCATCAAAAATCATAACGATGTCAGAGTTCAAGACCTGCTGAATTTCCATAGAAATTTCAGGTGATAAAAATACTTTTGAACCATCAATCGGTGAGCGGAAAGTAACACCTTCCTCTTTGATTTTGCGCATTGCGCCAAGACTAAAAACCTGGAAACCGCCAGAGTCAGTCAAAATTGGCTTATTCCATTTAATAAAGTCATGCAAACCGCCGTGTTCTTTAATCACTTCAAGACCCGGACGCAAATATAAATGGAATGTATTTCCTAAAATAATTTGTGCCTGAATGTCTTCGATGTCACGAGGTAACATGCCTTTGACTGTACCGTAAGTCCCCACTGGCATAAAAACAGGTGTTTCAACAACACCATGTTCTAAAGTTAAACGACCACGACGGGCGCGCCCCGACTGACCTAATTTTTCAAACTTCATCTAAAAATCCTGAACACGAGCAGAGGCGAAGAAACAGTTCGCTGCTAAAAAGAGGGCTATTTTCCTTGATTCTGCGACGTAGTTCTACTACTAAATGTAGCTGTTATATAAAAAGATGGGAGAAACTAAGAATAGGTTTTATGGCATAGATATTTTAATGAAGGGAATATCTAAAATTCAGGCTTATAAAAATTATAATCGACTTGGAAAAGCTAATCGATATTGGTAAATATTTGCATCCTTATGATAGAAGATGTGTATAGATAATTAACAATATCGATCAGAATTTAATTTTTAAACTTTTAGCTTATCAATCAGCATTGCATCGCCATAGCTAAAGAAACGATAGCGGCTTTTAACTGCATGTTCGTAGGCAGCTAAAATGTTGTCTCTATTTGATAGCGCTGATACCAACATGAGCAGGGTAGACTCTGGTAAATGGAAGTTAGTAATTAAACGGTCTACGATGCAGAACTCATAACCTGGATAGATAAAGATTTGTGTGTCGCCCGTCCAAGCTGCAATTTTACCGCCATGAGCTTGAGCTGCGCTTTCTAAAGCACGTGTCGCGGTTGTACCAATGGCAATCACTTTATTGCCGCGTGCTTTAGTCGCCAAAATTAAATCAATAGTTTCTTGAGGAACATCACACCATTCACTGTGCATGACATGATTGGTAATGTCATCAGTACGAACAGGCATAAATGTGCCAGCACCGACGTGTAAAGTCACAAAAGATTTTTGAACATTTTTTTGCTCTAACTTTGCTAGTAACTCTTCGTCAAAGTGCAAGCTCGCAGTAGGAGCGGCAACACTGGCAATTTTTTCGGGATTATGGAAAACCGTTTGATAGCGTTCAGTGTCAATTTCTTCTGCTTCACGGTTAAAGTAAGGCGGAATAGGCAACTGACCATATTGCTCAAGTACAGGCAAGATCGGCTGTGAAAACTCAACCACAAATAAATTTTCGTGACGGCCACGTACAATCACAGGAATATTATCTGCACCAACAAAAAGCTCCGCACCTGCTTTAGGTGAGTTACTCGATTTGATATGACAATACGCCGTGGTGTGGTTCAGCATACGCTCAACCAAAATCTCAATAGCACCGCCTGTAGAGCGTTTTCCTTTAAGTCGAGCTTTCATGACCTTGGTGTCATTAAGCACCAACAAATCACCCTCTTCGAACAGATCGATAATGTCTGTGAACATGTGATCGTGATATTGACCCTTTGAGTCTAGTTGCAACAACCGCGAAGCACTACGTGATTCGAGAGGATAACGAGCAATAAGTTCATCAGGTAATTCAAAGGAAAAGTCAGACAGTTGCATATTTGAGAAAAAACACCACAAAAATTGGGCCTAGTATAAACTTTTTCGCTTTTTTATGGCTGTGCTTCTGATCTAAATCATGAAAAATGTTTAAATGATCTAAAAGTGAACGATAATATTCACTTAGGGTTTGACAAGTTTTACAAACGCGCTAATATACGCAACACAAACATACTTCCTCTCCCGAGGTGGTGAAATTGGTAGACGCGGCGGACTCAAAATCCGCTGTCAGAGATGACGTGTCGGTTCGAGTCCGACCCTCGGGACCAAGATTCAGAATCGTAAGATTCTACGAAAACCCCTAAGCTAACGGCTTAGGGGTTTTTAGTTGGGCATAAAGGTATAAAAAAGTGGATAGAGCTTAAGAAATTATGAAATGAGTATTTGATCCCGGGGGTCGGACTCGAATTTCTAGCTATAAATTTAGAGCTTATAAAAATCTTTCATTTTTTAAGCTTAAGAAGTTCTTCTTTAAATACCAAACATCTTTGATAAAAGCGAAACTGAGCAAGAATCTAAACTCTTATTCAACTAATATTTTTGTCCATCTTTTAATAATATTATGAACTCGCATTTCTAACATCTTACAACTGTCTACCTTCAAATATTTGTTGTATTTTTCTCAAGCATACCCACTTTATGTATCTGAAAACCTTTAATTGAAACTTCACATTTCTATTTTGAAAAGAACGTTGCTCTTTTAATGTACTGTGTTAAAGTTTGTAGTAGATCATAATGATTATAAGTACATTTCTTGAGAGCGGTTCCGACCAAAAACGACATAATCTGTGAGGCGGGCAATGACATTCCAACGTTTAGAACTAAATCAGGTTGAGCAGTTAAGTGCTTGTAGGATATCCCTGTTGCTTGGATTAAATGCCGAGCAGAACTACATCGAGCAATTTTTCCGGTTTAGTCTTCGTCTTTTGAATTGTAAAAAAGCCTTATTGACTTTTAATCAGGAACCCTACTTTTGGCACCGTTGCCCTGAAGGCATGACCGCCATTTCATTTAAACCATCAAAGCATTTAAAACAGTGCTTCGCCAAACAACAGACTATTAATCACTTACATCCCTCATATCAAAATTTAATCAACTATTTAAAAGAATTAAATATTGAGTGCAGCAGGGCATTGGCTGTGCATCTTTTACACCCTGATAAAACCTCGATGGGCTTTGCTGTCTTTTTTGATGACGATGCTGCAACATTTGAAGATGATGATATTCAATTATTGCTCGATTATTGTTCTACTTTTATGCAGCAAGTCGAGTTGAAGTTTAACTATGAAGAGTTAAACGAGCTCTATGAACAACAGGTAGCGATTAATTCGAGTAAGACAAAATTTTTCTCGATTATCTCACATGACTTACGTGCACCGTTTCATGGATTGCTTGGATTTTCTGAGGTACTCGCCAAAGAGCGAGAAACTTTAGATGAATCTAGTATTCAAAATATTGCAGATTATTTATACGACACCTCACAATCGACCTATAACTTGCTTGAAAGTTTGCTGACATGGGCGATGGCCGAGGGAGGGCGTTTTGTCTATCACCCGATTAACTTTAAGCTTAGACAAGTCAGCAATATCGTTTGCGATGTACTGCACACTTTAGCTTTAAAGAAAAATATTGAACTGGTTAATGGCGTTCCAGATGATTTAAATATCTACGCCGATATCAATATGATGACCTCTGTAATTCAAAACTTGGTGTCAAACGCGCTGAAATTTACCGACGTCGATGGATCGGGCAAAGTCTTTATTGAAGCTCGACAAGTGGATACAAATGTAGAAATCACAGTTCGAGATACAGGTTTGGGTATGACCGAGCAACAAATGGCAAATTTATTCCATCCACGTATTACTGCTAGCTTTAAAGGCACTGCGGGGGAAAAAGGGGCTGGCTTAGGTTTGAGTCTTTGCAAGCGTTTTGTCGAGATTAATCAGGGGCAAATTACTGTTAGTTCCAAAGAAGGGGTGGGAACGACATTTAAGGTTCAATTACCTTCAGTTCAAGAAAGTCATGAGGTTCATACCGAACATCATTCTTCATCAGAAGCAAAATTAGTCTAATCCCTTTTCCTAACACTACTCGAACTGCTATAACTAAAAACAGAGTACGAGGAAAAGAGCTTTTTATATGAATGCGGAGCAGTTACAAAAAACATTGCGTGCGAGTCAGTACGCAGAACAAGTTTTAGGCTTGCATCAAGCTGTTTTAGAACAAGATTATCAAATAGATCAATTTACTGCACCGCTCTCGACTGAACAGATTTATCAATTTGTACAAACTACATTAGATGGAATTGGTGACGAAACGTCTTGGATGCGCGGAATGCGCATTTTACGTAGCCGTTTAATGTTCCGCTGGATCTGGCAGGATGCCAACCAGCTGACCGATGTTGTCACACTCACTCGCGAACTTTCTGATTTTGCAGATGTCAGTATCTGTGCTGCAAAAGATTTTGCACGTGTCGCACTTGTGGCGAAACATGGTGAACCTGTGAGTTACTCTGGCAAAGTTCAAGATTTGATTGTTGTTGCCATGGGTAAGCTTGGTGCTCAAGAGCTTAATCTGTCGAGTGATATCGACTTAATTTTTGCCTTTGATGAGCAAGGTGAAACCAACGGTCGCAAATGTATTGATGTACAGCAGTTCTGTATTTTGTGGGGACAAAAACTCATTTATTTGCTTGAACACATTACTGCCGATGGTTTTGTGTTTCGAGTCGACATGCGCTTGCGCCCTTGGGGGGATGGTTCGGCATTAGCGATTAGTCATGCCGCTTTAGAAAAATATTTAAGTCAACATGGCCGTGAGTGGGAGCGTTATGCATGGATTAAAGCGCGTGTAGTGACTGGAGGTAAAGAAGGGCAGGATTTGTTAGAAATGACACGTCCTTTTGTATTCCGCCGTTATGTCGATTACACCGCTTTTGCTGCTATGCGTGACATGAAAGCGATGATTGAGCGTGAAGTGTTACGTCGTCATATTGAGGATGATATTAAACTTGGGGCGGGTGGTATTCGCGAAATTGAGTTTATTGTTCAGGTATTTCAACTTATTTATGGCGGGTCTAAACGTGAGTTACAAGACCGTCAATGTTTAGTCAGTCTTGAGCACATTGGGGAAGCTGGCTTATTAGAAAAACAAGCTGTATTAGAGCTTGAAGATGCTTACCTATTCTTACGCCGTGTTGAACATGCAATTCAAGCTCTAAACGATCAACAAACTCAGTTATTGCCGGAAGAATTAGATCTAAGACAACGCATTATAGATACTTTGGGTTTTACGAGCTGGAATGAGTTTCTCGATGTTCTTAATGAAAAACGTCAAAAAGTAAAAGTTCAATTTAAGCAACTGATTGAAGATACCAGCTCTAATGCAGCAACTGAAAATTTTGGGCAGTTAGAGCAGCAGTTAGATGAAGTGTTAGATGACAATGCGAAAAATCTGATTCATGAGTTTTGGCATGGTCATGCACTTAAAAAACTTCCTTCAAATGCTGTGCAGCGTTTAAAAACGTTTTGGCCTCATTTAATCGAAGCGATCTTACAGTCTGAACAACCACAAACTGCACTGTTGCGCTTAATGCCACTGATTGAATCGGTCATGCGTCGAACAGTGTATTTGGTGATGTTGATTGAAAGTAAAGGCGCATTGCAACGCTTAGTGAAAATGGCGACGGTGAGTCCGTGGATTTGTGAAGAGCTAACGCAATATCCAGTACTGCTGGATGAGTTCTTATCGATGGATTTTGAGTTACCAAAACGTAAGGACTTAGAAGATTCATTACGTCAGCAGTTGCTTCGTATTGAGATTGATCAGGTCGAAGACCAAATGCGGGTGCTTCGCCTGTTTAAAAAGAGCAATGTACTCACTGTTGCTGCAAGTGATGTCTTAGCTGAGAGCCCTCTCATGAAGGTTTCCGATGCATTAACTGATATTGCTGAAGTTAGTGTTAATGCAACACTTAATTTAGCTTATCAAACAGTAGCAAAACGTCATGGTTACCCTTGCGATGTTGATGGAAAACGCTGCTCACTCGACTATAAAGCTTTTGCTGTTATTGGTTATGGCAAGGTGGGTGGCATTGAGCTTGGCTATGGTTCTGACTTAGACCTTGTCTTTATTCATTATCTAGATGAACAATCTGATACGGATGGAACCAAGTCAATTAGTGGTTTTGAATTTGCTATGCGTGTTGCTCAAAAGTTTATGTCTTTGATGACTACGCAAACGCTAGATGGCCGTGTCTATGAAATTGATACACGCTTAAGACCTTCAGGAGAGGCAGGTTTATTGGTAACGAGTCTGAAAGCCTATGAACACTATCAGTTGAAAAGTGCATGGCTTTGGGAACATCAGGCATTAGTACGTGCCCGCTCTATTGCAGGTGATGAGGTGCTTTGCCAGAAATTTGAAATATTTCGACGCGAGATATTGACTCAATCTAGAGATGAGGCTTATGTTCGTGAGGAAGTGTTGAAAATGCGTCAGAAAATGAAAGACCACCTAGGTTCGTCTTCTGAACAAAAAAAACATGGTATTTTTCATTTAAAACAGGACGCAGGTGGTATCGTCGATATCGAATTTATGGCACAGTATGCTGTACTTGCATGGAGCGGGACGAAACCCGATCTCGCCCATTATTCTGATAATGTAAGAATATTAGAAGATGCTGCTAAAGCAGACTGCTTATCCAGTGAAGATGCCACAGCATTAATTCGAGCCTATCTTAGTGAACGTGCCGAAAGCCACCGCTTAGCCCTTGCAAATCAATCCATGCAAGTCAGCGCAGCGGACTGGCGTAGTACCCGTGCGGTCGTTTGCAATTTATGGCAAAGATTAATAGACCCAACCGCCTCGGTTGAGTTGGATAGTGAATGATTTTATAACAATTTGGAGTGTTCCATGAATTTGGCTGATCGTGATGGTTTTATTTGGCAAGATGGAAAATTAATTGATTGGCGTGATGCAAAGATTCACGTTTTAACCCATACATTACACTACAGTATGGGCGTATTTGAAGGTGTTCGTGCTTATGAAACTCCTAAAGGTACTGCCATTTTCCGTCTTCAAGACCACACAAAACGTTTGTTAAATTCAGCAAAAATTTATCAAATGAAAGTGCCGTATGATCAAGCCACGCTTGAACAAGCACAAATCGATGTTGTTCGTGAAAATAAATTAGCTTCTTGCTATTTACGTCCGTTGATCTGGATCGGTTCAGAGAAACTAGGTATTGCAGCAACAAATAACACGATTCATGCTGCTGTTGCTGCGTGGGCGTGGGGTGCATACCTTGGTGATGAAGCGATGGCGAAAGGTATTCGCGTTAAAACTTCATCATTTACTCACCATCATCCAAACGTGACTATGTGTAAAGCAAAAGCATCTGGTAACTACACGTTGTCAATTCTTGCTCACCAAGAAGTTGCACACTCAGGTTACGATGAAGCAATGTTAATGGACCCACAAGGTTATGTATGCCAAGGTTCAGGTGAAAACGTATTCTTGATTAAAGATGGCGTTTTACACACTCCAGATATCGCTGGTGGTGCGCTTGATGGTATTACACGTCAAACTGTGATGGCAATCGCTAGAGATCTTGGTTACCAAGTTGTTGAGCGCCGTATTACACGTGACGAATTCTATATTGCAGACGAAGCATTCTTCACAGGTACTGCTGCTGAAGTAACACCAATTCGTGAATACGATGACCGTCCAATCGGTTCGGGTACCCGTGGTCCAATTACCACTGAAATCCAAAAAACTTACTTTGATGCGGTTCAAGGTAGAAATCCGAAATATGAACACTGGTTAACTTACGTAAAATAAGTTAATCCGTTAACATAAAAAGGCGAACTTCGGTTTCGCCTTTTTTATTTTTTGGCTTAGGGAGCTTCTATGCATATTGTCTATGTGTCTGATGGTAAGGCAGGGCACCGCTCACAAGCATTAGGCTTGTTTCAGGCAATGCAAAGACAACAGCCAGAAACAACTTTTGAAGAGGTCCTAATTTCTGATTTACCTATTATTTCCTTAATTCAGGCACTCTTCTCTTCGAAAAATTCCTTATTTAAACAAGCGCCTGATTTTGTATTTGGCGTGGGAAGCCACACACATTTTCGTGTTTTGTTGCTCGGTAGAATTTTTAAAAAGGCTAAAACGATTATTTTAATGAAGCCGAGTTTACCTATTGGTTGCTTTGATTATGCTGTTATTCCGGAGCATGATGGTATTCACGCCGATAACCATGTGATTGTCACGCGTGGTGCATTAAATCCTATCCGTAATGAAAATCGTCATCAAACCGCGAGAGTTTTAATCGCTTTAGGTGGTTCATCTAAACGACATCAATGGAACCAAAATAAAGTATTAACCAGTGTTCAAAAAATTGTTGAGAATAATCCAGATGCTGAAATTATTCTGACCACTTCACGTCGAACCCCAGCAGAGTTTGTCGATATTTTAAGGCAACAAAGTTTTGCCCAGCATTTACACATATTTCCAGTTGATCAAACACCCCAAGGCTGGATTTTCGAAGAAATGCAAAAAGCGGAAGCAGTTTGGGTGACAGAAGACAGCGTCTCTATGATTTTTGAGGCGCTTACCGCGGGTTGTCGAGTCGGGGTGATGGCAATGGACCGTTTGAAAGACGACCGGATTACGCACTCAGTTGACCAAATGTTAGAATCAAAATTAATCTCACAGCAGACTTATGTTGTACAGTTACCACAACCTTATGCTTTTAAAGAAGCAGACCGTGTGGCAACATATCTTTTAGCAAAATAATGAGTTTGAGATTGTGCTATATATACTGATTTTATTGGTTCTGCTTATCTTCGTATTAAGTTATAAGTATGCTTGGTGGAAGCCGAAAATAAGTTGGAATCAGCCTCGTATATTGATGTATCACATGGTCAGAAACCATATTGATGGTGCTAAATTTAATAAACTTCGTGTGAAACCCGCTGAATTTGAAAAGCAGATTGCCTGGATGAAATCACAAGGATTCCATTTTGTAACTATGCAAGAGTTACAAAATGGTTGGGGGGAACACCCTGCTAAAACAATAGCAATTACATTTGATGATGGTTATTTAGATAACTTACAAAATGCCTATCCAATTTTAGAAAAATATCAAGCAAAAGCAACAGTTTATGTGGTGGTTGACCGTCATGATAGAGATTGGTCAACTTATAAAAAAGAACATCACAATAGTGGTGAACTTATGCGTGAAGCTAAGTTGAATGATGCCCAAGTCAAGCAACTCGCAGACAGTGGGCTGATTGAAATTGGTTCACATACATTGACGCATGCCAATTTAAATAAACTCAGTGATGCCGATTGTTTAAGAGAATTGACTGACTCAAAGCAACAACTTGAGCAATTAATTTGCAAACCCGTGACCAGTTTTGCATATCCATTTGGGATTTATTCAGACCGCGATGTCAAACTGGTAAAACAGTCAGGGTATAGCAATGCTGTAACGACTGTAGAAGGAATTGAAGGCGAACAGCCAGACTTTTTTCAACTACAACGTATTAAAATCAGTGGTAAAGATTCATTATTTGCTGTCAAGCTCCGTTTAAAGCTTGGTAAGCGTGAGGGATAAGCATGAAAATTACTCTTGTAATGGCGAGTGATGAGGAAGGGGGACTAGAAAAGCATGTACTTGAGTTGGCTGCTGGTTTGTCACAATCACATGAAGTATCTTTAATTGCACATCAGAAATATAAAAGTCAGGTGAAAAGTGCGGTGAACTTTGTGGCTTTCGACATGAGTGGTAGCCGTTATAACCCATGGACAAAATATCGGCTTAAAAAATTAATATTGACGACAGAGCCACAAGTGCTACATGCTCATGCTTCGAAAACAGCAAAACTTTTACAAGGTATATTGAATAGTTTGAATTTTCCATGTGTTGTAACCATGCATGGTGCAAAAAAGAATATTAAAACCTATTTGGCATTTGATCATATTATTTGTGTAAGTAAACGTCTTGCACAAATAGTAGGGCAACCACATAAAGTAAGTGTGGTTTATAATGGGATTTCCTTAAATATAACTGCTCAACCATTTGTAAAGAATAGAAAATTTATTGCAATAGGCCGTTTAAATGAAGTGAAAGGTTTTAATCTTTTATTAGCCGCTTGGCAGAACATTCCTTGTGAATTAACTATTATTGGTGATGGTGAAGAACGGGACAGACTGGAAAAATTGATTAAAGAATATCAGTTAGCTGATCGTGTTAAGCTATATGGTTATAGTAATAATATTCATCCATTGATTGCGGAACATGAAGCCTTAATTGTTTCATCTTTACGTGAAGGCGGTCCTTATACACTTGCTGAGACCTTGTTGCTTGAGCGACCAGTTATTGGTACAAATGTCGGGATGATGTCTGAATTTATTCCCACAGAATTTTTATGTGAACCTAATAATATATTGGCTTTACAGCAGCTCATCCAAAATTATTTAAAAATATCTGATCCAGAGAGTAGTTTTAAAACTGCTTATGTACTAGCACAAGAACAACTTACTTTCACGAAAATGATTGATCATACAGTACAAGTATATCAGTCACTGTTTTCAGTATAGGATTATGTATTGATGACACAACAAAAGGATTTTATTCTTGCATTGACAGATGGTAAACCTGGTCACGAAACTCAAACTCAGGGAATGGTTCAGCTATTGAATCAACAGAAAAACTATCAAGTGGAATGGATTCAACTAAATTTACCTAAGAAATGGTTATACCGTGTTCTTAAGTTTCTGTCCAATTTTTCAATAAATACTCATTGGTTATGCTATTTCCTTGATATGAAAACTATCAAGTCGTTAGAACAGAAACAAGTTGCATATATTGTATCAGCGGGGGGAAATACCTTGCTCGCCAATTTGTTGTTAAAACAACATTTACGCAATAATCAAGCCATTAAAAATTTAGTAGCGAGTTCATTACGAGGAATTCGTGCTGATTTATTCGATGTGGTATTTACCATTCATGATCAACAAGCTACATTGCCACATTACTTTTACTACCCAGTTGCACCTAATAAAATGTGTGCTTTGCCTTTGACACGTGATCAGGCACGTGAGCATTTAGGAATTCACAGTGCTGAATTAGTGATAGCAGTTCTAATTGGTGCGAATACCAAAACAGTCAAAATCGGTGATGCTGTACAATGGGCAACTGTTTTACAACAGATTCGGTTGCAATATCCAACAGCGAGATTATTAGTTACGACATCGCGTAGAACGTCAGTTAATTTCGAAAAAGAGTTACAAGAGCTTACTGAACAGTACGATATTTTTCAGGCAAATGACTTGCTAACATGGGTTGCACAAGGGCAAAGTTGTGATATTAAAGACTACATTAAAGCAGCTGATTGGATTTTAGCGAGCCCAGACTCAACCTCGATGGTTGCAGAGGTTATTATGTCCGGAAGCAAATTGCTAGTACTTTATGATGAAGTTGCAGTACAGGATGTGGCTATCAAACAACAATTAAACTCCTTAGCTCAACAGCGGTGGTTATATTTATTAAATTTTTTAGATGCTCATCAAATTGTTGAGGCTGTCCAAAAATTAAAAGTACAAGACCATACGGGAGAGATGACTCGAAAATTGAATAATATTTTGGGAAAATAAACTAAATATTTAGATTTTATTTTTTAATAATCGCCAACTTGATCATTCAATATATCAAATTCTAGATAAATTTAAAAAATAAAAAGAGCAGGAATCTCCTCTTTTTTATTTTGTTTGCTTTAATAATGCTTTATAAGGAGCAACGAAGCAAATTGATAAAATAAGTTGTATAAGTAGTTTTAGAATATAAATAGGTACAATGTAGAAAGGTAAAGTCTCCAGCGCTGTTATACAGGTTGGCATAATCCGATTATAATAACGACGACGAATAGCTAAAGAAGCATTTTTTCTTAATTCTTTTGATAGACATCTTTGGTTAATTTGATAAGCCTTATTCGCTTCTGGACGTTGATGGGAATAGGCTTTTAAAAACTGTGACATGCTTTGGCGGAACAAAATGACTTGACGTCTAACTTCAAAATGATCTTTTTTCTTTTTTGCCTGCGCAATAACGCTTGTATTATGATAACGAAAATAGTTTAAACATTCATGAGTAAAAAAAATATCGCCTTGTGTTACGATCTTTGCCCAAATTTCCCAATCGCCAATGAAGCGTAAGCTCGGGTTAGCCCCTCCCACATCAAAGTAAGTTTGTTTTTTGAAAATAACCCCACTCGCATTAGGAATAGTATTTTGAGTATTTAAAAATTTTTCTATATATTCAAGCCCTTTCATTTCAAAGTTGTTTTCGAAAAGTTTTGGGTCTACTTGATCTGTAAAATCTTTCCAAGAACCAGTTATTTCTCCTTTAGCGTTCATTCGATATGATTGGCTATACGCCAGTACTAAATTGTGGTTTTTCTCAAACTGTGGTACTAATTTTTCTAAAAAACGAGGATCTGCTATATCATCGGATTCAGCAATCCAGATCAGCTCTCCTTTCGCTAAATGCATCCCTTTGTTCCATTGGTAGAAGGTGGAGCCTGAATTTTTTTCATTGATAATGCAATGAGAAACTTTAGGATGTTTTCGGTATTTTTCTAAAATTTTAGCGCTATGATCTGGTGACAAATCATCTAAAAGGATTAATTCAAATTGTGAATAGCTTTGATTAAGAATACTATTAATTCTTTCTTCTAAATATTGAGCATGATTATAACTTGGGACAATGATACTAACAAACACTGAGTAGAACCTATAACATGAATACTGGTAACGATACTCTTAAAGCAATAGGTCAACAATCGTATCTATCCTATTTTTATAGGTATGATCTCGTTGAACCTTGTCCATTGCTAGTAAGGGATTAATAGAATTTTCTTTGAGTTTGCTTTGCAGTTCGGAAGGGTCTGAAAAAGTTATAATTTCATTTTCTATGCTGAATGCAAATTCAAGATCTTTTACATATTCACTGACTAAAATGCAACCGCAAGCAGGTGCTTCAAAACAACGCATATTCATGCCTTGTCGTATATTTACTTTATTAATGAGGTTAAGAACATACTTATGTTTACGGTAAAGTTCAGCGACATTGGGTAGACTAATATTATGTGGATGAATAATACTGTCATTTTTTACAAGATTATTCCAGCCTTTACCATAAATAGTAATTGGGAGCGGAATTCGTTCAATTAGTTCTTGTCTGTCAGGAGACCAAGCTCCTACAAATAAAAGTCTGTCATTTTTTTGTTCATCCTTCGGAAAAAAGATTTCAGGATTGTAAGCTAGTGGAAGGTAGATTGAATGATCTAATCCTATATCTTTAGCATCTTTAATAAAACTGAAGTCGGTAAAGCAGTATAAGTCAATAATTTCTTTTGTTTTTTTTAGCCTTGAATCAAAAAAATCTCCGATCCAATGAGCTTTTTTGCATGGAAAGTCAGCTAAAACTTCTAGTAGATAATCATTAAAATAAAAGAGATCGGCAATCAATATTAGATCGGGCTGAAATGTTTGTAACTTTTTCTTTAGTAAATTAGCTGTATATATATCTTTATTTGGTAAAATTTTCTTAAGAAATCGTTCACAGGTATTATTGTGATTTAAAGCAAAGCCTTGAATCACATAATTAGGGTGTCGGTGAGAAGTGGCAAGAATATTTTCGAACCATTGCAATATACCCCCACGTTTACCAAGAATGAGTAATTTCTTTTGCATTACTCTTTGTCCGCATTTCCTTTTAAAACCATATAAATCAATGCAACAAAAATGAGCAATGCACCAACCAAGCTACTTACACAGAAAAATAAAATACGTTGATTTGTAGTCATGTTAAATAATTCATTTGCAAGAATATAGCGCATGAAAAACCATTGTGCGAGGGAGAATACAATCACGACTAAAGCATGTCGACGTACATCAGGGCGCATAGCCATAAAGCTGACCTCTTAATTAAAAGCAGCCTATTATGCCACTGACGTGCTTTTTCGCAAAGCATAGCTTATGAAAATTGAATGTTTGTTTAATACTGTCTAATAAGAAACCCTGCATAAGCAGGGTTTCTTATTGAGAAAATCTAAAAATTATTTAGATTCTTCAGTTTTTGGCTTTTCACGTAGGCGGATACCCAAGTCACGAAGCTGGTTTGCTTCAACAGGAGCAGGTGCTTGAGTAAGTGGACATTCAGCAGTCTTAGTTTTCGGGAACGCAATAACGTCACGAATTGAAGTCGCGCCAGTCATAAGCATAACTAAACGGTCAAGACCAAATGCCAAACCACCGTGAGGAGGAGCACCATAACGAAGCGCGTTAAGTAAGAAGCTGAATTTCTCTTCTGCTTCTTCATCAGAAATACCAAGCGCTTCAAAAATCGCTTTTTGCATTTCTAATGTGTAAATACGAAGTGAACCACCGCCAACTTCAGTACCATTCAATACCATGTCGTAAGCAACAGAAAGTGCTTCACCTGGATTGCTCTTCACGTCTTCTACGCTAGATTTAGGTAGTGTGAATGGGTGGTGAACAGAAGTCCATTTACCATCGTCAGTTTCTTCAAACATTGGGAAGTCAACAACCCAAAGTGGAGCCCACTCACAAGTTGAAAGATTCAAATCGTGACCAATCTTGACACGAAGCGCACCCATTGCGTCATTTACAACTTTAGCTTTATCAGCACCGAAGAATACGATATCGCCATCTTGTGCGCCAACACGTTCCAACAGTTCAAGTACAATCGGTTCAATGAATTTCACGATTGGAGATTGAAGACCTTCAATTCCTTTAGCGAGTTCATTAACTTTAATGTACGCTAAACCTTTAGCACCATAGATGCCAACGAATTTAGTGTATTCATCGATTGCACTACGTGGCAATGAAGCTGCACCAGGAACACGTAAAGCAACAATACGACCTTTAGGATCTTTTGCAGGACCAGCGAATACTTTGAACTCTACTTCTTGCATTAAGTCTGCAACGTCAACGAGTTTCAACGGAATGCGCAAATCTGGTTTGTCAGATGCATAGTCACGCATTGCTTCGCTATATGGCATACGGCGGAATTTTTCAAATTTTACGCCAAGCAAGTCGTTAAATAATTTAACAGTCATGCCTTCCATCAAATCCATGATTTCATCGTCGTTTAAGAACGATGTTTCAATGTCGATTTGAGTGAATTCTGGCTGACGGTCAGCACGTAAGTCTTCATCACGGAAACATTTCGCGATTTGGTAGTAACGATCAATACCACCCACCATCAATAATTGTTTAAACAATTGCGGTGATTGTGGAAGTGCGTAGAAGCTACCATTTTGTACACGACTTGGGACTAAATAGTCACGCGCACCTTCAGGAGTTGCACGAGTTAAAATCGGAGTTTCAACGTCTAAGAAACCGTGATCGTCTAAATAATTACGGATCAAGTTAGTTACTTTAGAACGGAAACGTAAGCGATCTAACATTTCGGGACGACGGATGTCCAAGAAACGATATTTTAAACGGTGTTCTTCTGACACGTTAATGGTGTCATCATTTAACGGGAATGGCGGAGTTTCAGAAGCAGCAAGAACTTCGATTTCTTTGCCTAAAACTTCGATTTGACCACTCACCATATTTTGGTTTTCAGTACCTTCATAACGGCGACGAACACGACCTGTAATTTTTAATACATATTCAGAACGTGCTTTATCTGCTGTTGCAAATGCTTCTGGAGTATCTGGGTCAATAACCACTTGAACGAGACCATCACGGTCACGCATATCAAGGAAAATAACACCGCCATGGTCACGGCGACGATGTACCCAACCGCATAGTGTAACGGTCTGGTCGATTTGGGCTTCAGTTAAAGAGCCACAGTAATGAGTTCGCATCATGATGAAGATTATCCAAACTATATTGGCTGAAAGGACGGATGCGTAAACCGCGCACCGTCAAAAAAGTAAGTTTTCGATTATGCCTTGTTGGATGGTTTGTCACAAGAACTAGATCAAAAAACCGCAGAAATTAACCTGAAAATGAGCAATTTGGCAGCGATTTTAGTTATTCATCCCATTCTTTGTTGTCGATCTAAAACCAAGAATAGTAAGCATCCTAAGCTAAAAGTACTTAACCAACCTTGCATGAATTCATTAATAGAACGACCAGTGAAATAATAGGTATCGGCATGCCAAACTTCATGAGGAATGTAGCGGGCATAATCCCAAAAAGAAAATAGGCCTAACAATGTAGATAAAATCAACAGACACCATGCAAAAATTTTAATTTTTTTACTTACTTTCCAGTGTTGTTTATAGCGCTGATAATAGTGAACACACATCCAAACAATAAAAGGTAAAGCAAGAGCAGAGGAGCCTAGCTGTAAAAGACGATGTAAGGGATAAGGGTGTCCCAAAAGATGAACTGTGGTCGCTAATACATCTTTAAATATAAAAGTCCGAAAGTCTGAGTGTGTTAGGCCATCCCAAATTAAATGAGTGGCAATCCCTAAAATAAGCGCGAGTAATGTTCCAATCAAAAATAAAAACATACGTTTTAAAGAGTGGAGGTCAAGATCATGTTGAATGCCCAAAAAACGATAAATTACAGGCCGGTAAAGTAAATACCAAATAGCACAGAATAATAATCCTAATGCAAGATTTGGGTAGAAAAGTCCTTTCCATTGATGTGTCAACATCCCTGACTGCATTGTAAATAAGCGGTAAAGATCGGGTGTCATACTTCCAATTGCTAGAGCTGCAACTGGTAAAGTGTTTCGGCTAAGCTTTGAAAGAGGAGGAGCTATAACGGCATGAGAGATTGTAAAAGGCATTATAAAACAGAGATTACTCACATCATTTAATTGCCCAGTCTAACGAATCAGCCGATTGGAAATGTTTTTTATTGCAAAAAGACTGAAATGTTATAATATAACAAAACAAAAAGGCGTAGCGATCAGAGAATCACCTCATGTTGTTCTATAAAAATATTTTGACCTTATCCATTTTAGCTGTCATATCCGTACCTTCGTTTGCAGCAGAAAGTGAAAATGTTGAAAAGCTAGAAACCATTCGAATTAAGGCTCATCCACTTGAGCAAACGTCACAAGATTTTGCTGTTGCAGATACTGTGGTTGATCAAAAGCATCTGTCGCAAGGCGCTGCTACCATTGGGGATGCACTCAGTAGTGAAGTGGGAATTTACGCGAATCAGTTTGGGGCTGGTTCGAGCCGTCCAGTCATCCGTGGACAAGATGGACCACGTGTTAAAGTTCTTCAAAATTCATCAGAAAATATTGATGTATCGACGTTGTCTCCTGACCACGCCGTCACTGTAGATCCTGTGCTTGCGAAACAAGTCGAAGTTATTCGCGGCCCTTCAACTTTATTGTTTGGTGCGGGGACTGTCGGTGGTTTAGTTAACGTCATTGATAACAAGATCCCTACGCAAATGCCTGAAAATGGTTATGAAGGACAAGTTGGCTTACGTTACAACACTGGAAGTGATGAAAAACTAGCGAGTGTTGGCGTAACTGTTGGCTTGGGCAGCCAAGTTGCTTTACGTGTTGAGGGGTTAACTCGTGATGCGAATAATTATATTGCGCCCAATTATATTCATGAAGGTGAAAAAGAGCGCCGTGTAGACAATACCTTTGCGCAGGGTGATTCAGTTAACGTTGGTTTGTCTTGGATTTATGACCGTGGTTATACGGGTATTTCTTATAGCAACCGTCGGGATCAATATGGCTTACCGGGGCATAGCCATGAATATGAAAGTTGTAGCGCTCATCTAGGTGGAAGACCGCATTTGCATTGTGGAGACCATGAACATGAAGAGGGTGAAGAAGCTCACGATCATGAACATGAAGAACATGAGCACGAACACGGCGGCCCATGGATTGACTTAAAATCTGAGCGTTATGATTTTAAAACTGAGTTAAATGATCCATTTGCAGGCTTCCAAAAGTTACGTGCGCAAGCAAGCTATACTGACTATCAGCATGATGAAATTGAAGAGGGCGCAATTGCAACCCGATTCCAAAACAAAGGCTATGATGGACGCATTGAGTTAGTACATAACCCGATTGCAAGTTGGGAAGGGGTAATTGGCGCACAGTTAGGTCAACAGAAATTAGATTTAACTGGTGAAGAAGCATTTATGGCCCCGACCACTACCAAAAAGTGGAGCGTATTTGCTTTAGAACATAAACAATGGAAAGACGTACATTTTGAGCTTTCTGCCCGTGCAGATCAGCAAGAAATTGATGTAGACGATAATTCTAAACAGGATTTTGATGGCTCGGCATTTTCTTACGCAGGTGCTGCAAATTGGGAGTTTGCACCGAACTATAAACTTTCTTTTGTCGCTTCACATCAGGAACGTTTACCTTTAGCTCAAGAGTTATATGCAAATGGTGGGCACTTTGCGACAAATACTTATGAGTTAGGAAATGATCAACTCAGTAAGGAAAAATCGAATAATGTTGAGTTAGGTTTGCATTTTGATAATAACAAACTTGATTACCATCTTCATGTTTACCATAACTGGTTTGATGACTACATCTATGCGCAAACCCTTGACCGTTATAAAGACTTCCGTTTAGTTCAATATACTCAAGATAAAGCTCGTTTCTATGGTGCAGAGGGTGAAATTGGTTATCAAATTACCCCAATGTACAAGATCAGTGCTTTCGGTGACTATGTACGCGGTAAAATTGATGCAGAGGGTAACGCTCCACGTATTCCAGCGGGACGTTTAGGTACTAAAGTTGATGCAGACTTTGGCGATGGTTTTAGTGGTTCTGCCGAGTACTATCATGTCTTTAACCAAGATAAGATCGCAGCTTACGAGACCGAAACAGAAGGCTATAACATGCTTAATCTTGGCGTGGCATACTCTGGACAATATGGTGCAAAAACAGATTATCGTGTTTATATGAAAGCAAATAACTTGTTGGATGACACGGTTTATCAACATGCTTCATTCTTATCAAATATTCCACAAGTTGGACGTAATTTTACTGTAGGTGTTGATTTTAGTTTCTAAGGTTTTAACACGAAACTAAACTTGAAAAATCAATCCAAAAGACCTAATTTGAAAGCATCAAGTTAGGTCTTTTTTATGCGTATTTTTCAACGAATTCATCAAAAAATAAATTGGTCAGGGCGTCGTTATATGGCGGTATTACTTTGCGTTGTTGCTATTGCATATCTTGCATCAGCGATTTACCACACAGTAAAACCATTACCACAAGGGATTAACTTTAGTGGCAAGCTTAGACATGCCGATGTCAAATTTTTAGCAGACAAAACTTATCTTGATGCAAAAGGACAACAGCAGGTTGACCAGCATATTTTTGATGAAATTTTGAAAATGATTGATGAGGCAAAAACCACGATTGTGGTGGATATGTTCTTGTTTAATTCAGAAGTGGGTGACTCAAAACTCAAGCAAAGACCATTAATGCAAGAGCTAACCGATGCATTAGTAAGTAAGAAAAGACAGAACCGCCAAATTCAGATCGTTATGATTACCGACCCGATTAACTCGGTTTATGGTGGTATCAGCCCTGAACACTACCGTCAGTTACGTCAGGCAGGTGTTGATGTGATTGAAACGAATTTAGCCCCTTTACGAGCTTCTAACCCATTCTGGTCAGGCTTCTGGTACATCTGCTGTCAAAATATTGGTAATAACCCTGAAAAGGGCTGGTTACCGAATCCATTCGGTGATGAAAAAATTACACTGCGCAGCTATCTAAACTTATTTAATTTTAAGGCCAATCACCGTAAGACTGTTGTGGTCGATACCGATGCTGGTTGGAAGTCATTGGTGACCTCAGCAAATCCACACGATGGTAGTTCTAGACACTCTAATGTCGCGTTGGTTGTAACAGGGGCAACAGCTGCTGATGTTCTCCAAACTGAAGCTGCCGTTGCACAAATGTCAGGCAGTAGCTCTCCATCGCTCATTTTAGGTGACTTTGAAAAAGACGTTAGCAAGCCTCAAGTGCAGGTGTTAACTGAAGGCGCAATCTATGAAGCTGTATTAAAATTAATTAATACGGCTAAACCTAAAGAACATCTTGATTTAAGTATGTTCTATTTGTCTGAACGTAAGATTATTAAAGCTCTAAAAAGTGCTCAAGAACGAGGTGTTATTGTTCGTGTTTTACTTGATCCAAATAAAGATGCATTTGGTCGACAAAAGAATGGTATTCCAAACCGTCAGGTGGCTTCAGAGTTGCATGCTGTCGGTATTCCAATCCGTTGGTGTGATACTCATGGCGAGCAGAACCATAGCAAAATGATCTTGAAATATAACGCCCAACACGCTGAGTTGATTGTAGGATCCGCCAACTTTACGGCCCGTAATTTAAAAAATTACAACCTTGAAACGGATATGTTGGTCATTGGCAAAGTTCAAGATCAAGTTTTTAAAGATGCGCAAGATTACTTCAATACCTCGTGGTCAAACCTAAAAGATAGACAGATGAGCGTGGATTACGCGAAGTATGCAGATGAGTCTAAAGTGAAGTATTGGATTTATCGTTTTATGGAATGGTCAGGGTTATCGACTTTTTAATCACTATCTTTGGAGTTTTCCAAAAATGGCTTGTGCCTAGAGTCATCCACAACCTGCCCAAAATCTGAGATTAAATTGTTTTTGCAATAAAATTAGATAAGCGAAAACAGTGAACAGGTTTTGTGGATGACAAATGCTTTTGGTTACTTTGGGCGAAACCAAAGTAACGAATTAGCTACTACAAATAGAAATTAAAGCGGTAAGACCCTGTCGTGCTAATTAAAAATAGAAAATAAAACTTTGAATATTTTAAGGCGCTGGCGGAATCAATTGATCCAACGCTTTATCATCTAACTTTTCTATTTCACTCAAATCCGTCTTAATTTTCCACTGCGACTCATCGTCAACAGGATTCGGCAAACGCGCTTCAAGCCAATCACAAACCACATCCGGAGAGAATTCAGGATGATTACATTGAATAATCCATGATAAAAAGTCTTTCGCTTCACCGTTCATATAAGGTGGTGGTGAAACAGGAAAGAATAATGTGGGTAGGCGTTCATTCGTCGATAGATAATTTAAAACATGACCTAGTTCTTGAACTGTTTGCCATGCAAGCGCATGCTCTACGTCAATACTGAACTTAAACCACCAAGCATGTTCGCCATCTGCTCCATGAGCCATAATACGGGCTTCTTGTACACTTGGAACTTTGCAAAAAAATTGATGAAGACGCTCAAAACTGATTTCAGACACAGCAATTGACCTAGTTTGAAAAATGCTAATGGTAGCACAGATACAGATTCTTCATATTTTCTTTATAGTCATTACAAAGTTTAGCAATCAAAGCGGTTTTATTCATGGTTTCTCCTTGAGTCTCTTTTAATCTAGCTTCATATCAAGATTAAAAGGAAATAGGCCATGAAAAAGCCAATCGTTCTTGTACTTTCAACATTAATGTTAGGTATATCAGCTACCGCGATGGCCGATTCTGGACACCGTTGGAACAATGACCATGGCAAAAACTATGATCGATATGAGCATCGTGATGACCGCCGTCATGATTATCGTAATGATCACCGAGCGCCAGTTTGGTCAAATGCTGATCGTGGTAAGCATTATGGTAACTATGTTGCTTTTAAACGTGGTGAACGTATTCCTACCCAATATCGCCATAGCCGTTATTATGTTTCGGACTGGAGAGCGCACCGTTTATACGCGCCACCACGTGGATACCACTGGGTTAAAACCCCTAATCAATACTTATTAGTAGACTCAAGACATAACATTTACCGAGTTCGTTAAATGTAAAAATAGAAAGGCCTCGATATTGAGGCCTTTTTTATGCCAACTCGTCATCTTGCGGTTGAGGGGTTTTCAAATTATTAGAAGTTTTTGCATGTTTCTCTTTCATCACTGATGGGTAGTGCCATGAAGCAAATCGAACGACTAAAATAGATAAGGCTAAAATCAAAATTGAGCCCGTAATAATGACTTGATCGATATCCGCTTTATGATCATGTTGAATATCTGAAATGAGTAGACGGGTTAAGGCCGTAATCGCGACATAAATAAGAAATCGTACAGGCATGTGATTGGTTTTAAAGTAAATTCCAACCATTGCTCCAAGCTCTAAGTAAATAAATAATAATAAAATATCATCAATTGAAGCATACTTTTTGACGGTCAGAATTTCAAAAACCGTATTGGCTGCCGACCATGCCACCATACACCCGATAATAAATAAGGCTAAATAATGGAAGGCTTCTACGGCGTAATGTCCGAAACGGTCAAGTATTCGTTCGTATTTTTTAGGATCAGGCATAATAAGATCTTTTGTTCACTTCGTAATGTTTAGAAATTAAACAAATTTTGTGCCAATGGAAATAGTAAATACAAAATAAAAAAACGCCTGATTATTCAGGCGATTTTATGAAGATTTAATTCAACTCAGGTAGTAAGGTGATATCCACTATAATTACAAAGACTATTTCAATTTTTATATTGTTGAATGACATCTTCAAATGCAATATGGCCTAAAAAGTTACCTGTACTCTTTACGGATTGTTCTTGTTCTATTGCATGCGCAAATTTAACCGCCGCTTCATTTTGTAATTGTTCATAAAGTCGTTTGCAGTTTGGAAATTGATCAATATCAATAACATTATGATATTTCAACCATCGTGCGATACCTGCGTAGTATCCGTCTACAAAAGACAATTGATCGCCCATTAGCCAAGTTTGATTTATCAGGCTATTTTCTAAAGCGGTAAATGCTTTTTTAACTTGGACTGCTCCATATTCACGTAATGCTTGTTTATCACTTTCTGATGAAGAATATTCAAGACTATACCAGAGAGGGCTAAATGCATTGAATAAAGTCGTATTCAAAAAAGCTAGTTTCTGATTAAAGAGATTAAATTGTTCTGTTCCTTGTTCATAATGAAAAGCCGCATTCAGGCTTTTTGCCATGACATGGTTCAAGATAGCCATGCTTTCCGTTAAAACTTTACCATTATCGTAGAGCAGTGCAGGCGTTTCACCCATTGGATTAATTCTGCGGTATTCCTCGGTATTACACTGAGCCGGCATCTCAATTCTACAGAGTTGATAAGGTAAACCTGACCATTCCAAGGCAACAATTGAACCAAATGAGCAGCCAGAAGGGACGCCATAAAATAAAGTGAAAGTTGACATGATGATTACTCTTTTTTGATATGTAAAATCATCATAAGTCGACAGAAAAGTTTCTAGTAGTCAGGTATTATGAAACTTATTGTCTACATATATGGACATTGAATAATGCTACTTAGACAAAACTTGAATGATGTTTATCTCTTTGTTGTTGCTGTAGAGCATCAAGGATTTTCTGCCGCAGCTAAACAGCTCAATTTACCTAAATCAACTATTAGTAAGCGTGTTGCAATATTAGAAAATAAGCTGGGCTTAACGTTAATTCATCGTAGTTCACGTAGTTTTGTCTTAAGCGAATCAGGAAAACTGTTTTATCAACATGCCAAAAATGCAGTAGATGAGTTTCGTTATGCAGAAGAAAATCTATTAATACAACAACAAGAACCAAGTGGTGTAGTCAGGCTCAGTGCTTCTGTGCCCATTGCTCAGTATCTTCTATCTGATTGTTTGCCTGAACTTGCAGAACGTTATCCTAAGTTGTTATTACAAGTAGAGGTAACTGATCGTTACGTTGATGTTATGAGCGAAAACTTTGATATTGTGATCCGTAGTCATTTTCAACCACTGCCGGATTCTGGATTAATTCAACGTGTACTTAAAAATGACAAAATTATTGCTGTTGCAGCATCTACATATTTAAAGAAAACGGCTCCTATACATACACCAGAAGATTTGCTTAAACACGAAGGCTTATGGCCTGAATTGCAAATGAATCCATGGCATTTTCAAAATATAAATGGTCAGAAAGAGATAGTACGTCCAAACATCCGCTTTGTAGCAAATGAGTCGGAGATCTTAAAGGGGGCTGCAAAAAGGGGATTGGGTATTACGCTTTTACCTGAAACTTTTTGTATGAATGAACTATCTGAGGGTAGCTTAATTCATGTTTTGCCAGACTGGTCTGCTGGTAGCGTAACGACAAGTTTATTGATGTTGACAAGACGAGGGCTTTTACCCAGTGTCAATATTACTGCTGACTTCTTGGTCGAGAAATTAAAAACTTAAAAGTTATCTATCTTTTATGATTAGAAATAAAAAACGCCTGATTATTCAGGCGTTTTTTTATAAAGAACTTAATTAAGCTTGATTTGTAAAGTAATCTTCACTAAAGCCCATAATTAAGTCAGAACCAGCTTTGATTTTAGCAATACGTGCATCAATATCCGGCAAGATACGTTCAACAAAGTACTGAGCCAAAGCAAGTTTGTTTTGGTAGAAATCACCAGACTTATCTTTAGCAGCGGCAGCAATTTTTGCAAACATGTATGAGAAGCTGAGTAAACCAACCGCATGTAAATAATCAACCGCAGCTGAGTTCGGGAACTCTACATTTTCAGCAGCTTGCTCAATAATAAACTGAGTGATTGCTTCAATTTCAGTTGCAGCATCTAAAGTTGCATCTTTAATGAAGTTCAAGTCAGTGTCTAGGTCATTTGCAAAGTCACGGATTTCAGTGATGTATTCAGCAATGAATGCACCGCCACATTTAATGGTTTTACGACCAATTAAATCTTGAGATTGAACGCCGTTGGTTCCTTCGTAGATTTGAGCAATGCGAAGGTCACGAATACATTGTTCCATACCCCATTCACGGATATAGCCGTGACCACCAAATACCATTTGAGCATCTAAAGTTGCTTGGAATGCTGTATCTGTGAGGTAAGCTTTTGCAATTGGAGTTAAAAGCGCAACGCGGTCATTGGCTTTTTTCACTGCTGCTGCATCAGTTGAGAATTTAGTAATATCGAGTTGTTGACCTACATAGACAGCAAATGCACGAGATACTTCATTATTGGCACGTACATTTAACAACATACGACGTACATCACCATGCACTAAAATGCTGTCAGCAGGTTTGTTTGGTGATTGAACACCAGCTGCACTACGACCTTGTAAACGGTCAGTCGCGTATTGAGCAGCATTTTGATAAGCAAATTCAGATGCACCTAAACCTTGAATACCCATTGATAAACGTTCGTAGTTCATCATCACGAACATTGCAGCAAGGCCTTCGTTTTCTTTACCAACGAGGTAACCTTTAGCTCCATCAAAGTTCATCACACAAGTTGCAGATGCTTTGATACCCATCTTATGTTCAATAGAACCTGGGCCAACATGGTTACGGTCGCCTAAAGAACCATCTTCATTTACAAGGTATTTCGGTACGATAAATAACGAGATACCACGTGAACCAGCAGGGGCATCTGGAGTTTTAGCAAGTACCAAGTGAATGATGTTTTCTGCTAAATCGTTGTCACCGCCAGTAATGAAAATTTTAGTACCTGTAATGTTATAAGTACCGTCTTCATTACGTTCTGCTTTAGTTTTGATAATCCCTAAGTCAGTACCTGCATGTGGCTCGGTTAAGCACATGGTACCTGACCATTCACCTGAATAAATCTTAGGTAAATAAGTTTCTTTTTGTTCTTGAGATGCGTAGCTGCTTAAAGCCATACCAGCACCTACTGAAAGTAGCGGGTAAAGCATGAAGGATGGGTTAGTCGCAAATAACATTTCATCAGAAAGAACGGTGAGCATTTTTGGCATGCCTTGACCGCCCCATTCTTCATCGGCACCTAATCCAATCCAACCACCTTCTGCATATTGACGAAATGCATCTTTAAAACCAGCTGGTGTGAATACTTCGCCGTTTTCATAGCGAGCACCTTCTTCGTCACCGGTACGGTTTAATGGATGAGTCACGTTCTGAGCAAATTTAGCCATTTCTTCTAAAATTGCTTCAGCTGTTGCAGCATCTACATGAGCGAGTTTCTCATTAGACTGCCAAAATTGTTCTGCTTTAAATACATCATTTAAGATGAATTTCATATCAGCTAAAGGAGCATTGTAAATTGGCATAATCGTTCACCTTTTTTGTGCACATTGGCCTGTGCTAGATATCCTGTAAAACGAAATGGATATGGAATTTAAAGTGTAAATTTATCATTGATTTTATAAAAAAAGGACCGTCAAAACTGAGCAGTCCTTTTTTGTTTTTTAACATTGCATATCGCAACTAACTATGGTTAGAAAGCGAAATGTTCAGCGTCTAATGACATTAATGGATCTAGACCACCAGCGATCACATCTACGTGAGAACGTACACGTGGCAAGATTTTCTTGAAGTAGAAACGAGCAGTAGTTACTTTCGCATTGTAGAAGTCAACATCGGTTGTACCTTCTGCCAATTTCTCTTGTGCTACAAGCGCCATACGAGCCCATAGGTAAGCTAAAGTGATATAACCTGCGAAGTATAGGTAATCTACAGCAGCAGCACCGACTTCATCTGGGTTTTGCATCGCACGCATACCGATTTGCATAGTAAGATCGCCCCATTCTTTGTTAAGCGCCGCAAGCGGTTCAACAAATTCTTTCATAGCAGCGTTGTCTTTGTTTGCTTCTACGAATTTATGGATGATCTTAGTGAAGTCACGTAGCATTGCACCTTGAGTTTGCAATACTTTACGACCTAACAAATCAAGTGCTTGGATTTCAGTTGTACCTTCATACAAGCAAGCAATACGTGTATCACGTACGATTTGCTCCATGCCATGCTCAGAAATAAAACCATGACCACCGAAGACTTGTACACCGTGCTTAGCAGATTCAGAACCTGTTTCAGTTAAGAATGCTTTTGCAATTGGAGTCAATAAAGACAAGATGTTGTCAGCAAACTTACGCTCTTCTTCAGTTTCGCCTTTTTCAACGATATCTGCGTATTGAGCAAGTAAGTAAACAAGGGCACGACCGCCTTCAGCAAACGCTTTTTGAGTTAAAAGCATGTTACGAACAGCAGGGTGAACGATAATAGGATCTGCTTCTTTTTCTGGAGCTTTAGGACCAGAAAGTGAACGCATTGCTAAACGTTCTTTCGCGTAAGTCAACGCACCTTGGAAAGATGACTCAGACGCTGCTAAACCTTGAACAGCAGTACCAATACGTGCTGTGTTCATGAAGGTGAACATACAGTTCAAACCACGGTTTTCAGGTCCAATCAAGTAACCTTTAGCTTGGTCAAAGTTAATGACACAAGTTGCGTTACCATGAATACCCATTTTGTGTTCGATAGAACCACAACGTACCGCATTACGTTCGCCAATAGATCCATCTGCATTTACATTGAATTTAGGAACGATGAATAATGAGATACCTTTAGTACCTTTGGGTGCACCAGGTAGGCGAGCAAGAACGATATGGATGATATTCTCAGCCATGTCATGTTCACCAGCAGAGATAAAGATTTTCTCGCCAGAGATTGCATAGCTACCATCAGCATTTGGTTCTGCTTTAGTACGGATAATACCTAAATCTGAACCTGCATGAGACTCAGTTAAGCACATCGTACCTGTCCAAACACCTGAAACAAGGTTTGGTAAATAAGTATTTTTTTGTTCATCAGAACCGTGATGTTCTAATGTACGTACAGCTCCGTGAGACAAGCCTGGGTACATGCCCCATGCCCAGTTAGAGCTACCTACCATTTCAGAAATTGCGATACCTAAAGAGTTAGGTAAGGCCTGACCACCGTATTGTTCTTCTGCTGATAAAGACGGAAAGCCAAGTTCAATATATTTTTGATAAGCTTCTTTAAAGCCTGTTGGAGTAGTGACTACGCCATCATTCCAAGTACAACCTTCGCGGTCGCCAACTTGGTTTAAAGGAGAAAGTTCATTTTCACAGAAATCCGCCGCAGCTTCTAAATATTGATCAACCAATTCACGGCTTACGTTACCTTGGAAATCAGGTAATTTTGCATAGTGTTCTTCAGCATTTAATAATTCATGCAAAACGAATTGCATATCACGTAAGGGCGCTTTGTATTGTGGCATATCGGGTTCCTCAATACTGGTGAAACCAGAGTTATAATCTTAATCTATGATAATGTGCCATGAGGCACCTTGGACTATTACATCGTGCAACAACTTGCATAACTGTACAAGCACCTCAGGACCTTTACTTTGTGACTGCAAAGTCAAGAAAAAAATGCTGAAACTATGTAAGTGCTTTGAGTGTAAATACTTTTGGTTATGTTTATATGATACAAATAGTCAAAATCGTAAACACTTATGTATAAACAAAAGGCGCCTATAGGCGCCTTTTGTTTTATGATTTTTAGAATTATTTTGCTTGAACTGGTGCAGGAGCAGGGGCATTAACAGGTGGTTGAGGGCGTTTAGGTTCAAAACGAAGGTTACAAGTCCCTTCAAGTGTCTTATCCCCAACTTGAACACTTACGGGTTGTCCATTGGCCTTACCATCACATGCTTTTTGAATTTGTTCAAAGCGAGCTTTACGTTCTGCGCGGTGCTGTTCCCATGCAGCTTTTTGTTCTGGAGTAAATTCACGGTGCTTCATACGGTGGTGCCCCTCACGTGGGCCATCTTGCATCATTCCATGCTCTGGTTTAGGTGGTTGAGTTGTCGATTGACACGCAGCCAAACTTCCCATTGTTACAATTGCCGCACTGAATAATGCAATTTTTGCCGTCATTTTCATATCTAAAGCCCTTTGATGTTGTGTTTACTGATGGGTTAAAGATTAGATAATAAAGATGTAGAAACAATGGAGAGTTTTTCTTTTCGTTGTTGGTTACAATGCAAAATATAGCGTAAAAATGAGAGAGTGCTTTTGAACGTTCTACGTGTTCCCATTGCATTACGGTTATTTTTGACAGTCTTGCTCACCACATTGCTTATTGCGACTGCAAGCTTGAGCGTTTTGCACTGGACAATGCAAAAGAACTTTGCCAAATATGTAGCTGACGTTGAAATGCAGAAACTAGACCGCCTCATTACCAATCTTGGCGATGTCTATACGGTGTACCATGATTGGGGGAATGCGATTCAGGCACAGATTTTACAAATCGAAGGAACCGCGGCTCCCGATGACTATGATCGTCTCTCGCAGTGGTGGCTTCGTCGTCAATATGACATTGCCATACAGCAGCATTCTTTTGATGAACACGCGCTCATTAATATTTCACCGCAAGTTGCACCGACAAATAAAAATACTATTTTTAGTGATGAGGAATTAAGAGCACTCGAGCAAAATTTACCTTCCCAGTATCAACCCTTTGAAGGGCTACGTTTCCCTTTAAGCGCAAATCAGTTTCGCCCAAGTGATGATAAAAATAAATCAAAGAAGGGAAGCTTAAAAGATATTGAAACCCAAAATGGGAAGAAACGTTTTATCGCTTTACCAGACCGTTTAGGATTGAGTTCGCGTTTATCTCTATATGATGCACAGCACCAGTTTGTGGTAGGTGAACCGCCTTCATCAGATCAGATGTCATTTCGCCCGATTATTTTAAATAATAAAGTCGTGGGATATTTAGGTTTAAAGCCTGTTTTAGATAAAGAAGACGCTTTGAGTATTAATTTCTTTAGTAATCAAAAGCGTTATTTACTCTTAATCTATGCTTTAACCTTACTATCAAGTTTAGTTGCAGCACTGTTAATGGCGACTTATTTTAAAAAGCCAATTCAGCGTTTATTAAATGCAACTAATGAATTAACCAAAGGAAATTATCAACACCAAGTGGTCATTAAGCGAAATGATGAGCTAGGTGATTTATCAACCCAGTTGAACCATTTGGCAGAGATTTTACATCAGCATGAAGAGTCACGACGACAATGGGTGGCTGATACTTCTCATGAATTAAAAACGCCTTTGGCTGTATTGCAAGCACAAATTGAAGCTATGCAGGACGGGATCCGAAAAGCCACACCTGAACATTTAGATGCAATGATGCGTCAGGTTTCAAGCTTGAAAAAATTGACCCAAGACCTTGCAGACTTGGCACAGGCAGATGCTCAGCAGCTTAAGTGTTATTTGAGCTCTGTAAATCCATGGGAAGTGGTACTACAAGAAGTTGAAAACTTTAAACCCAAACTTGAGCAGGCTGGTCTCGAAATTCAGGTTGAAGGAACAAGTTCTCCGCTATTATTAGACCGTGATCGGTTTAAACAGATTATTGTTAATTTAATTAGTAATAGTATTCGTTACACAGAAACAGGTGGCAAAATTCATATTCATACAAGTCAGACTCCTCAAGAGTGGACGTTATATGTCGATGATAGTCCTTATGGTTTAAGTGATGAGCAGTTATCCCGTTTAGGTGAACGTTTCTATCGCGTAGATGATTCGCGTACGCGTAGTACAGGTGGAACAGGGCTGGGCTTAGCTTTGTCTTGTAAGATTGCGCAGGCGCTTGGTGGTACACTCAGTTTTGAACATTCACCATTAGGTGGTTTACGTTGTGTACTTACTTTTAAAAAGCAGAGTTAAATATAAAAGGAAAAATATCTCATGAAACATGTGATGTTGGTTGAAGATGAAGTCGAATTGGCGCATTTGGTGCGTGATTATCTTGAAGCTGCCGGTTTTGAAGTAAGTATGTTTCATGATGGTCAAGATGCCTATGCGAGTTTCCAGCAACGTAAACCAAATTTGATGATTCTGGACCTAATGGTTCCACGAATGGATGGTTTAACGATTTGCCGTAAAGTTCGTGAACAATCAGATTTACCGATTATTATGGTCACTGCCCGTACCGAAGAAATTGACCGAGTATTAGGTCTTAACATGGGGGCTGATGATTACGTATGTAAACCATTTAGCCCAAAAGAGTTGGTGGCTCGTGTACAAGCTGTTTTACGCCGTTTAGAGCGTAAGGCAGAGCCTGAGCAAAATGATTCTTTCCGCATCGATAAAGCACAACAAAGAATTTGGTATCAACAAAAATCGTTGAGCTTAACGCCAACCGAATTTCGCTTACTTGAGCTATTTTTAGAGCATGTGGGGCAAGTTTATTCACGTGCACAATTATTGGATCACATTAATCCGGACAGCTTTGATGTTGCCGATCGTGTGATTGACAGCCATATCAAAAACTTGCGCCGAAAAATTAGTGAAGCGGCTGAAACTGGTAACCGTCATGAATGGATTCAAGCCGTTTATGGTGTAGGTTATCGCTTCGAATATCCTGAAGAGTAAGTCTTCATAAAAGTTATTCTGTGGATAACCACAATGTTATCCACAGAAAATGTGGATAGTTTTAAAGATTTTATGGATAAATTATAATCTTGGTATGATTGGGTACTAATTGCCAAATTTCATCTATATCTACATTTCTAACCGCGATACATCCTAACGTCCAATCCTTATGGGGCATGTAAGTCGAGCTAAAAGGCATCGAGAGTAATGATTTCGGAACAGATCCATGAATCATGATATCTCCTCCCGTTGGTTGATTATGTTGCTTGGCATAAGCAATATCTTTCGCATCGGGATAGGAAATATGCAAAGATTTATAGTAAGCACTTTGTGAGTTTCGCCAATCTATAGAATAAATCCCTTCAGGTGTTCTACCATCATTTTCAAAGTGTTTATGTCCTTTGGGATTAAAACCGAGACGAATCGGATATTGCCGAATCACGTCCTGATTACTCTTGAGCAGAAGTAGGCGTTGGTTTTTAAACACTTCAATTGAGGTAACAGGCTTGGTCTTGATTATTTCTTGGATCTCTTCATTTGAGAGCGCTTGATGGCTTGACGTAAAAGTCGGTAAATATTTTTCATAATTATAAAAAGCGATTCCCAGTGGAACGATAAGAAGTGTGCAAATAATGAGGGGGTTAATTTTCATATATTATTCTTTGATGTGTAAGAAACTCTCTTAAGCTAAGTGGCTTAAGAGAGTTTAGTTTTTTAATATTAAGATGAACAGCTCACTGCTACATCTGGAACATCACTTGGTAATGGCCCTAAGTCTTGTGGTTGCTCAAGCTCTGGTTGTCTTGTGTATGGGTGATTAAGTAGCTTAAATAAACGATCTACTTCACTAAAATCATCTCGTTCAGCTGCTTCAATAGCACGCTGTGCCATGTGATTACGTAAAATATAAACTGGATTTGCTTTTTGCATATTTGCATCCAGCTCATCAATATCTTGATGTTCACGAATGCTTTCATATTTGCTAAGAAACTCATCAAACTGTCGAATATCAAGACAATCATCTCGTAAAGCTTTGTATTCTTTATTTTGAAGACGAATAAAACTTTGAGTGTAATCGAGTTGTTCAGTTTGTAAGATTCTTAAAAATGCAAAACTACAATCAAGGCTGTCTTTGTGGAAATGGGGAAGTCCCATTTTTTGACATAAACCTTGTCCATAGTGTTCTAAAAAGATTGGTTCAAATTGTTCTAAGCAACGTGCTAACTCTTCTTTAAACTCATCTTTTTGTTCAGGCTCAGCGAGAGGGATTAAATTGTTTAACCACGTCCATAAGTTCCAATGACCTATACTCGGTTGATTTTGATAAGTATAACGGCCTTGGTAGTCCGAGTGATTGTTGATCCAGTTGGGGCGGAAACGCTCCATAAAACCATATGGCCCAAAATCGAGTGTTGAACCTGTAATATTTAAGTTATCGGTATTCATCACTCCATGAGCAAATCCAACCAATTGCCATTTCGCAATCATAATTGCAGTACGTTCAACTACCTTTTTGGCAAAGGATAAAATTGGATTTTCAGTTTCTAAGCATTCTGGATAATGCCATTCAATACATTTTTGAGTGAATTCTGACAGCAACTCAGGCGCATATTGATTAATCCATTCGAAGTGTCCTAAACGAATATGACATTCAGATGTTCTAAGTAGCATTGCGCCTAACTCTAGTTTTTCACGCTGTACACCTTGAGTCGAGGTTGTAAAACCGACTGCATGACTAGATGCGACGCCTAAAGCATTTAGAGCATGTCCTGCTAAATATTCACGGACCACAGAACGTAATACTGCTCGCCCATCTCCCATTCTTGAATAAGGCGTAGGACCTGCACCTTTGAGATGAAGGTCGATGGTTTGGCCCTTTGTATTCAGTATTTGCGCAATCAGTAAGCCACGTCCATCGCCGAGTTGTCCTGCCCATTGTCCGAATTGGTGGCCAGCATAGACCATCGCAAGAGACGGGAATTCAGGGAATGTACGCTGTCCACTACAGATCTCAACCCATGCATTTTTATCGTCTTCTGACCATTGCAGTTCATCAGCCAAAGCACTGTTAAAATGTCCTGCTTTTGCACCAAGTAAGGGTGATGGCTGCTGAACATGAAATAATTTAGACGGAAGTGAAGGGTAGAGCGGATTAAACTGCATAGGCTTAGCAAAATAGAGAGAGCGGATTTCACTATAACACAGTTAAAAAGCAGGCATAAAAATAGCTCCCGAAAGAGCTATTTTAAATCAGAATTTATTTTAGTCTGACACCACGTTGGTATTCTTTTTAACACTACGCATCAGTGTTTCTAAGCATTCGCGGTGATGACTTAAACGGTGTTCAAGCAATTGAAAATCAACTTTAAGCTTATGATCCATTCTATGAATCTTTTCAGCCATTGCTGCTTTTTTAGCTTGTAACTCTTGTTCTTTAAGTTTTGCCCAATCATTTAAGGTGTGTGTAAATGCTTCGTACTCTTGTGCAATACGTTGCTTCATTTGAGTAATGTCTGCATTTACATCATGACCATAAATAGCGAGGTCTTGTTCAGCGTATTTAAATTTCATCGCCAGTTCTGCTTTTTTAATATTAAAGCTTGGAATACGACGTAAATTTTTAGCTAAACCAATTTTAGAACATGACCAGATCAACCATTTTGTTGGGTCATATTGCCACCATTTCACACCATTACGATAGTCGTATTGGAAGATATGGTGATAGTTGTGGTAACCCTCGCCCCAAGTGGCAATGGCTAACCAGAAATTATCACGTGCTGAGTTTTCGTCTGTATAAGGACGTTTACCAAACATATGGCAAAGCGAGTTAATAAAGAATGTAACTTGATGGCTAATGATTAAACGTAAGAGACCACCTAGGAGAACTACACCCCATAGATCACCTGTTGCCCAACCAATTAAACCTAAAATACCAACATGAACTGCAACTACAAGTAGCGCGTAATATTTATGTTGGAACATGACCAGTTTATCATTGAGTAGGTCTGGTGCATTTTTAAAGTCTGGCTCAGATGGCGAATGATCGCGGATCATCCAACCCATATGGGCATACCAAAAACCACGCTCAATCGAATACGGATCTTCATCAACATCATCAACATGTCGATGGTGAGTACGGTGACCAGATGCCCAGAACAAAATACTATTTTGTACGGCAAATGTTCCACCGATCATTAAAAGAATTTTAAGCGGTAACGACGCTTCATAAGCTCGGTGAGCCCAAAGGCGATGGTAACCAGCAGTAATCCCCATACTACTTAGAGCTAAAAGAAAAAATAAGCTTACCCATGCGCTTACACTAAAATCATAATAATACGCATAAATCGGGATTATGATTGCGGCAAGAATTGGTAAACCAATTAAGGTAATGCTAGCGGTCCAGTTAATTGGGGCTTTGAGTGGGGCGGAAGTCATATCCGGCAGCGCTCCTAGAATCCTTGTGAAACAAGGTACAAAGACAAAACGACATAGCAAAACCAATCATCAAGATATATTGCTATTCTATCCTTCATATTAGCACGTGCTTAGTGAGAATCACTAGCATTATTGTACAGATGTATTGAAAGAACCGTAACAGAATTAAACTATGTCAAAGAGTTTTTCAAGCAGGAGAAGTTGTTTAATGAATGTACAACGATTGAAAAAAAAGAACAGCATTGATATTTCAAGAAAATTATCATTGAAGTGTGTCTTGGTCACAATCAGTCTTGTATTAGCCGCATGTCAAAGTGCACCCGAACAAACTACGAAAAAAGTTCAAACAAAAAGAACAGTTCATCAGACTCAAGCACCTGTTGTAAAAAAGAGAGTGAGTCCAGATGGCATTCAAGATATTGATTGGCAGATCACTCAGATCAGTGGTCATAAGGCAAAATTTTTTAACCAATGGCCTACTCTTTCACTGAACTCAGCAGTCAAAACAGTATCGGGACATACTGGCTGTAATGCTGTTTTTGGCCGTTATACATTTAATTTCAGTCAGCAAAAACTTGATATGCAAGTAAATGCAGGCCATTCAAGCTGTGATGGTGCTTTGGCTCAAGAAGCAGAGCTGGTAGATGCTTTGCAACGTATTCAACGCTTCCAACTCGTAGGTAATACGCTATATCTACTTGACCAGAGTGGTCAGCGCCTCATTCAGGCACAAAAGAAATAAAAGGTGGTTTTTACCACCTTTTTTATATTTATAGAGCTTCTAACATCGTGGTTGGAATATCTGTAATTAAGCCCTGAATTTCTAAATCACGCAGCCTTTTTGCTCTTTCTACATCATTGACTGTCCAGACACTAATGTTCAAACCAGCTTGATGAGACAGTTGGATCATTTCATCTGTTGCCAGCTGATCATGCCAACCAATATGACCGCAACCATATTGATGCGCGAGTTCAATTGCCGTTGCCCCAACAGGAAGTTCAACTAACAATCCGCGTTTAAATTGAGAGTTTATATCGCGTAAGGCGGTTAGAATTTGAAGATCAAAACTTGTGATGGTTACGACTTTTTCAAAGCCCTGTAATTCCGTCTCAAGCTTTTGAACGAGCTTTTCGGCCAATGCCATATCTCTTACAGCTTTAACTTCAACTTCAATATGATCAAAATTATCAAGTAAGTTTAAAACACCTGTAAGGGTCGGTGTTGGTTCAGAAGTTGGCCAATTGGGCCAGCCTTGCCGATGATCGAATGACAACGCTTGAGCCAAAGTCGATTGCTCTACAATTTGATCGACTCCAGCTGTACGCAAAAAATTGTCATCATGAATAACAACTAACTCTTGGTCTTGAAGCTGACGAATATCAAATTCGATACCACGAATACCTAAATTTTTTATGTGCTGAAACCCACCAAGTGTATTTTCAGGAGCTTCTCGGCGTGCACCACGATGGCCAATAATGCGCATAATTTTCTTCTATGAAATATTTTAACTATGGTCTCTTTAAAAAGAGTAGAGACCATGTTTAATCTAATCTATTTTTAAATAATCTCATTAATATTTTTTTGCCAAAGTACTTCTTGTCCGCCTTCGGCACGCTGTAAAGCACGCGATGCGACAAATAACCAGTCAGATAGACGGTTTAAAAGTTGGAGTGCTGTAGCTTGAATATTTTGATCACGAGTTTGTACTGACATGAGCGATCGTTCTGCACGGCGGCAAACGGCACGGGCTTGATGAGCATAACTACAAGATAAAGAACCAGACGGTAGAATAAACTCCTTAAGCATCGGTAAGTCTTCATTCATACGGTCAATTTCTTTTTCAAGAAATTCAATACAAACGGGCTGGAGTAGATTGTAGTTTGGAATACAAACCTCTCCACCTAAATCAAAAAGCCAATGTTGAATCAGACTTAAGCTTTTATCCCAATCAGCCTTATTAGTTACTTGGCTATCTGTGATTTGAGCACGAAGTACCCCAATAATGGCGTTGAGTTCATCAACATCACCAAGTGCTGCAATTCGTAAATCGTCCTTGGCAACACGAGAACCATCGCCTAAACCTGTTGTACCTGAGTCGCCTGTGCGTGTATAGATTTTGCTTAAACGGTGTCCCATGATGGATATCCTGAACATAAAAAAGGGATAATGTCGGTCAGAACATTACCCCGAAACTGGAGTTAAGAAAATATTTTTATAGTTGGCGTGAGAAATTAATAACGGAAAGTTACGCCAACAGAAGCTTGACGTCCACCGTTCACATACCAGTTACTAAAGTTGTAAACTGTTTTATATTCAGCATCACCTACATTTTCGATATTAGTAAATACTTTAACGTTTGGATTGATATTCCAGTAAGCATTTAAATCGACAGTAGCATAGCCTGGTACTTTTTGTGGATTAGAGCTATTCTGCGCATTAGAGCTAGAGCGGGCAATAACAGAAGCGCTAACACCGTAAACAGCATTTTCTAAGCCTGTAGTTAAGGTAAGTGTTTGTTTAGGTCGATAAGCAATTTCTAAACCAGTTTCTTTATTCTCAGTTTTTACATAGGCATATTCAGTCGATAAAAATAGATCATCTTGTTTCCATTTAAATCCAACTTCTCCTCCAGAAAATTGTGCTTTGTTTAGATTTTCATAAGTACTTGTCGTTGTATTAGTTGCAACATCAAAGCTTGAAGTTGAGGCAATTAAATTTTTGACGTCTGTTTTGTATGCCGATAAATATGCTGTTAATGCAGGAGTAAACTGATGATCTAAGCCAATTTCATATGAAGTACTTTCTTCTGGTTTTAGATCAGTATTCCCATAAGTATGATAAATTCCAAAAGAACCATAATCCGCTTCGCTGTGATAATACAATTCAGTAAGTGAAGGAGCTCTAAATGCTGTTCCGATATTTGCATATATACTGGTTGACGGTAATACAAAGTAACGAATAGCCCCTTGTCCTACATTATGTGTTCCAAATTTTTCATTATCTTCGAGGCGGACGCCTAATTGCGTGCTGATTTTATCAGTTTTATATTGATGTTGTAGATAATAGCCAGTAGAGTCAATATCTTGCTTTCCATTTAAAATGGAGGCATCTTGATACTCTGTATTATCAATGCTTGCTCCAACCAAGATATTTTGTGCCTGTGTAAATTGCCACTTAACATTTAAATCACCTTCATTGCGTTTAGTGTCGGCATGATAAGGTGATGATTCACGATAATCTTGTGTATCTTTAAAATTAGAATATCTTGTATTGATAGTGATATTAGATGTCGGTTTATATTCGACTCTAGTGCTGAATAATTGATTGTCAAACTCACGTTTAGCTGTATTGCTTATGCCACCATTGTCTGAATAATTATTAGCACCCTTGTTTTGAGAAATTTCAACATTTGCATTTAGGTTGTTCTTGTTGTCATAACCTATTTTTGCGCTATAACCTTTTTGATCATAAGCAGCTTTTAAATTGTCTGGTTGAGTGTTGAAAATATGCGTTCCATCACTTTCCATACTTTGCCCACGAATTTGAGCAAAGAACCCTTCATTGCTGACTAAATCTGTTCCAATAATCGCTTTATAAGTATTATCTTCACCATAAATACCTGTAACGAATGCAGAGTTTCTTTCAGGTGAAGATGTAATCATTTGGATCACACCGCCAATCGCATCAGTACCATATTGAACTGATGCAGGACCTTTTAAGATTTCAATGCGGTCAAGATTAGTTGTATCTAAAAGTTCAGGATAGATCGGAGAAAGGGTATTTGGAGTATTTAGACGTGCTCCATCTTTTAATAACAGTACATGATTTGGATTTGTACCACGAATCAAAAGATTAGTGCCTTGTCCAAGACCACCATTTTGTTTGATATAAATAGATGCATCTTTTTGTAAGATACTAGATAAATTTGAAATAGGATTTTTTTCAATTTCTTCTTTTGAAATCACTGAAATACGCGCCGGAACTTCACTCGCTTTTTCAGCACTTTTGGAAGCAGTCACTACAATTGGATCAAGCTGAGTTACATTCGTTGTATCTTCAGCAAAAATAACAGGTGAAAACCCCATCGCAATAGCGATAGCCCCTACCAGACGAGTAGGTTGAAAAGACTTAGACATAACATGCTCCATACATTCACCCCACGTGAATGATCGGGTAGATAGATGAAACAAGTAGGTCTCCGGACTTCAGCGCCATATTTAATTTATGGACATATTCACCTTCCCACATTACTGCAGTGGTGTAAGTCGAGAACGACTTAAAAAATATGCTTTACATTGTTACCGTTGCGGGGGCAGTGCCGGACTTTCACCAGCTTCCCTAAAGCATGAATTGCTTACACTTGCTTCCAATTTTACGCAGTATAAAGTGGCGATTTACTTCATACAATGTCATTTGGAGCAATTCCCTGAGAACTTTTACGCAAGGGACAAAAATTGCATTACAATGGCGCTTATTTTAAGAAATGGTTGTAGTTTAGGCAGATCATGAGCCAATCAAACCAAAAACGTACACGAGCAAAAATCTGTGGAATTACTCGTATTCAAGATGTTCAAGCAGTTGTTGCTGCTGGAGCAGATGCGATTGGTTTTGTTTTTTTTCCGCCAAGCCCAAGACATGTTACGGTTGAACAGGCCCAAGAATTAGCAAAAGTAATTCCACCTTATGTACAAATGATAGGTTTGTTTGTAAATGCGAGTGCTACTGAAATTCAGGATGTACTTGATTGTGTTCCCCTAGATGTATTACAACTACATGGCGATGAAACTCCAGAACAATGTCAGGAAATTGCTCGCCATTGTAAACGTCGCTGGTATAAAGCGATTCAGGTTAAACCTGATCTGGATGTAGTTGCTGAAATTCAAAAATATCAGGCAGCTGGTGCCAGTGCTGTATTGCTCGATGCGTGGCATCCTGAGCTCAAAGGGGGGACAGGACATCAGTTTGACTGGTCTAAATTCCCAAAACTTGATATTCCATTAATCTTGGCAGGTGGTTTAACCCCTGACAATGTCATTGACGCTATTCATACTACCGGTGCTTTTGCAGTAGATGTGAGCGGAGGCGTAGAATCCGCAAAAGGTATAAAAGACCAACAACTCATTGAACGATTTATGCAAGGAGTCCAACGTGGATCAGCAAAATAATGTGATTGACTATACCCAATTCCCAGATGCAAATGGGCATTTCGGTATCCATGGCGGACGTTTTGTGTCAGAAACTCTAATGGCGGCATTAGAAGATTTGGAAAATCTCTATTCCCGCATGAAAAATGATGAACAGTTTTTGGCAGAATTCGACCGTGACCTCGCCTACTATGTAGGTCGTCCTAGTCCACTTTATTATGCTGAGCGATGGTCAAAAGAGTTAGGTGGTGCGCAAATTTACCTTAAACGTGAAGACTTGAACCATACTGGCTCACACAAGGTAAACAACACGATTGGTCAGGCGTTATTGGCAAAGCTTTCTGGTAAAAAACGTATTATTGCCGAAACTGGTGCTGGGCAGCATGGTGTAGCAACAGCAACAATTGCAGCACGTTTAGGTCTTGAATGTGTTGTTTATATGGGTGCTGAAGACGTTAAGCGTCAAGCGATGAACGTTTACCGTATGCGTTTGTTAGGTGCAACAGTTGTACCTGTGCAAAGTGGCTCTAAAACATTAAAAGATGCCATGAACGAAGCGATGCGTGACTGGGTAACCAACGTTGATACAACATATTATGTGATTGGTACAGTTGCAGGCCCACATCCTTATCCTCAACTTGTTCGTGACTTCCAGTCAATTATTGGTCGTGAAGCGCGTAAACAGATTTTGGAACAAGCAGGTCGCTTACCAGATGCATTAGTTGCCTGTGTAGGTGGCGGTTCAAATGCAATGGGCTTGTTCTATCCATTCTTAAACGATGCCAACGTGAAAATGTATGGTGTTGAAGCAGCTGGTTTTGGTATTGAAACTGGTAAACACTCTGCGCCGTTAAATGCAGGTCATGTGGGTGTATTACATGGTAATCGTACTTATTTAATGAGTGATGAACAGGGCCAGATTATTGAGACACATAGTATCTCGGCGGGCCTTGATTATCCGGGTGTTGGCCCTGAACATAGCTTCTTGAAAGATATGAAGCGTGTAGAGTACGTGCCGATTAATGATACAGAAGCTCTACAAGGTTTCCGTGATTTAACTAAAATTGAAGGGATTATTCCTGCGCTTGAAAGCTCGCATGCGATGGCTTATGTCTCTAAGCTTGCACCGACGATGTCTAAAGATCAGATTATTATTGCGACTGTTTCAGGTCGTGGTGATAAAGATTTAATGACAGTTGCACGTATTGATGGCGTAGAAATGGTCGAGATGTAAGAGGATATAATGCCAAGTTTGTTTATGGTGATGTTAGGCGGGCGTCATGCACGCGCTAATACAGAAGTTCATGATGTAGTCATGGCTGTAGGAGATACTTTGGAAGAAGTTTATCCTCAACTTAAACAGGCTTGGTTTGGTGAGGCTCAAGGATTACATATTGATGCTTGGGCCAAGCTCTCTGGTGTTAGCTCTCAAGGGCAAAATTATCAAATTCACTTTACAGATGCTGCTCCACAACCAGATGATTTAAAATTATATTTAATTAATCTAGGTGGATATAATGCAAGTGAATTCGGTGAACTTCACCGTTATGAGTTTGTGGTTGCACCGAATGCGGTAGCTGCCAAACAATTAGGTAAACAATTTATAGATCGGCAGTGGCAAAAAGCACATACAGATCGAGTCATTGATATTGATGACTGCTTAGCAATAGATTGTGTAGCAGGGCGCTATATTCATTTAATAAAAGGCGATTTTGCTGAAACAATTTGGGAAAATACGTATTTGACCGTGGTATAGGTCATTTGAAATCTAATATTCATATGGAAGTGGGTAAATGGATTTAATTCAAGAAAATGGACAGCCTCGCTACGGGCGTTTTGAATCTGTACCGTCAACCATTCACGTACAACATTATATTTATAAAACCCCTTATGGTAAGGTCCTTAAAGGCTGGCGTAAGCAATTAAAATATAAAAAATTTAAATTCTGCGGCATTCAACATAAACACTATAGTATTGGTCTGGCAATTGCAGATATTGGCTGGGTTGGGCATGGCTTTTTCTATATTTATGACCATGAAACAGGGCAAGTCATCGAGTGGAATGCCATTCAGCCTTTAGGTCATAAAACCTACCTTGATGAACAACCTTTATTTAATCAAAGTTATTTTTCTAAATCTCCTTATCAGTTTGATATCCAGCATGCCAATGGTGTGCGATACATTCGAGTCACTAAATATGGTGAGATTCAACTTAGCGCTCGTATTTTTTGTGCTGGAACCGATATATTAAGTTTGTGTACACCAACTGGCATCAATGGTTGGACTTATACCCAAAAGCAGACCACATTGGCTGTAGAGGGAATGTTTATTAATAAGCAAAACCAAGTCGTACAATTTGATGAAAAGACATTTGCCTCTTTAGATGATACCTGCGGTTTTTTGCGACCTGAAACGGCTTGGTTCTGGCTTTCATGTAATTTCTGGGATGAGCAAGGGCGTCGTATAGGGCTAAATCTGGCTTCTGGTGTTAATGAAAGTTTTGGTAATGAAAACTGCTTATGGATTAACGGAGTCTTATTTCCACTAACTGATGTTTTATTTGAAAAAGTAAATGATGAGCTTTGGCAAATTAGCTCTTTAGATCAAAAGCTTAATCTCCAAGTGCATATTGGTTGGTGCCGATATGAAAATATAAACTTAAGAATGATCGGCAGCCAGTTCAATCAGTGGCAAGCTAAAATTAGCGGCGCGATTGAGCATGAGGCAACCGATATCATCAATTGCAACGAACAATATGGTTTACTAGAACAACATTATGCGAAATGGTAACAAGCAGGTTATAAACCTGCTTGCCAGAATGCCTCACCAGCTGCAATAGGATCATTTGTCTTTTCGAGTGTTTCAATCCAAACAGGATATTGACGAATGACTGGATGCTGACTTGGATGAAAGTCTTTTTTAAACCAATCTAAATATTGGCTTTTCATGGCAGTTAATGTGCCATTTTTGCCGAAGAACCAAGGTAAACCTTTAAGGTTCATCAAGAGTCTTTCTCTTGGACTAAAGCCATCACATTTCAACATGATGTTGGTGCGATAGAGTGTAAAGCCAAACATTAGTACTGTCGTAAGAACCAATACAAAACGACGAGTCGACTCAGGAACTTCACCTACTTGTTTCATGACATCAAAAGCAACATCACGGTGCTCCATCTCTTCAATGGCATGCCACGCGAATAGCGCTCGAACATAGGGGTGAGCATTTTCTAAAGTTTTTTTATGGCTATAAAAGGTTTCTGCCATTAGTGCTGTTAAATGTTCCGCTGCCGCTGTCATCGCAATATTGTATTGTGGTGAGCGTTTGGTGAGTTCAAAACGAAAAATTTTTTTAAGTGTGGCTGTGAACTGGTCAACAGGCATGCCTTGCTCTTTCATGAGCTGATTCATTTTGTCATGTGCAATACCGTGTTGAGCTTCTTGTTTAATAAAGTCTGCAACCCGTTTTTGTAGTTCGGGATCATCAATTTTGTCTCGGAACATACGGACACATTCAATAAAATAACGCTCTCCATCTGGAAAGGTTAAGCTGAGCGCATCAAACATACGAGTCAAAAAGGGATCATTATTAAACCAAAAGCGAGGCGCTTCGTTTAAATGAAAATCTAGATCTTTACGAACTACTGGCTCGACCTGATAAGAAACATGTGCGTTCATATTTTTATTTCTCGCATCTAACATGTTCATTAGTATGTCGCTAATAGTCGGCTTTGTTTTGACAGTTATTGCCAATTTTTATACAGTTTGCGACAAGATGGCATTAAAAAAAGGATGAGCCATGCAGGATTTTACGATTTCAAATGGTTATTTTTATCTTTGGAATACTTATCTAAAAGAAAAAGGAATCGATTGGCAGGCATTAAACCTTACAGATGTTCAGGCCCGTCAAGTTCAAAATATTTTAGCTTCATCTATTGATGCTCAATCTTCTTTAAACTTTTTTCTTGAACTTTTAGAGCTGACAGAGTCTCGTCTACAAGTTTCTAATTTAGCCCTAGAAATGGCAACTTGTATTACACCTGCCAATTTTGGTGTACTGGGATACATGGCTTCTCGAAGTGGCAGCTTTGCAGAGGTTCTTGAATATGTCATGAAATTCCATCGTCTCGTGATTGACGGTGAGCAAGTCGTGCCTATGCAAGTTGAACAAGATGCTTCTAATATCCGTTTGTATTGGCCGCTAGTTGATGCCAGTAATATCATACTTTGTGAGCTGACTTTAGCTGCTATGGTTCAGCTTGCTAAACAAATTGCTCCTTTCCATGATTTTCTCTTGCAGCATGTTGAGTTTGTGCACCGCTCACGTGGTCCATTAGTTCACTATCAGCGTTTCTTTCAATGTAAATTATCATTTGAGCAACCTTACTATGCATTAACTTTTGCAAGTGAGGGATTGAATGTTCGTCCTCGACATGCAGACCCCAGCTTAATGCAACTTTTAGTGAAACAAGCAGAAGAGGCATTAGCTCAGCGGAAAATACATACAGATTTAGCCCAGCAAATACATTGGATTGTTCATGAATATTTTAAACACAAGCAACAAGCCCCTAAAATAGAGGATATTGCCATCGAGTTGAATATTTCAGTACGAAGCTTGCAGCGTCAATTACAGTCATTAAATACTTCATTTAAATTAATTTTAGATACTGAACGCATGAAACGCTGTGAAATATTACTTCACCAAAATGAAAGCCTCACCACAATTGCTGAACAGTTGGGATATTCAGATCAGTCGGCACTTGCACGCGCTCATAAAAATTTGACAGGACAAACTTTACTCACGCGGAAAAGGGAATTACAACTCGCCAATAAAAATATTGAGAAATAAGTTTTGTGTGATTGTTTTTTGATCAGTTAGCAATCTAATAATGGCTCGAAAATAGGAAGCTTTGATCATTGAGAAAAGTTTCAAAATATTGATAAATGTACACCATGGGTTGTATGAATCATACAATCGAATATCGCCATAACGTTAGACCTGTTCAATGGACAAAAAATAGCGTTAAAATGCGATGTTCTTGTATTTCTACAAACAACTCCTCAATTTTAAATAATTCAAGGAAAGCACAACCCTATGTCACGTCTTGCCACCCGTTTTGAAAAGCTTAAGTCCCAACAACGTAAAGCGCTTGTATCTTATGTTATGGCGGGTGATCCACAGCCACAAGTAACGGTTCCGTTACTGCATAAAATGGTTGCGGCAGGAGTAGATGTCATTGAGCTTGGTTTACCATTTTCAGATCCAATGGCTGATGGTCCAGTAATTGCGCTTGCAGCTGAACGTGCGCTTGCAGCAGGGACTAACACGTTGGATGCACTCAACATGGTAAAAGAGTTCCGTGAGCAGGATCAGGAAACACCTGTTGTTCTAATGGGTTATCTGAATCCGGTTGAAGTTATTGGTTACGAGAAGTTTGTTTCTCATGCGAAACAATGTGGTGTAGATGGCTTATTACTTGTGGATTTACCACCAGAAGAGTCAAAAGAGTTTGGTGCTGTGTTGAAACAACATGATATGGACCAAATCTTCTTACTTGCGCCAACTTCTACAGATCAACGCATTCAACATGTGACTAATCAGGCAAGTGGTTTTATTTACTACGTTTCACTTAAGGGTGTAACTGGAGCAGCAACACTTGATACGGCAGAAGCTGCTGCGCGTATTCAAAAAATCAAAAATGCCACTAATATTCCAGTGGGTGTTGGTTTTGGTATTAGTGATGCTGCTTCAGCAAAAGCAATGGGTAATGTTGCTGATGCCGTGATTGTAGGTAGTGCTTTCGTTAAAAATTTTGCAACGTTGGCAGCGGATGACGCTGTTGAACAGACGGTGAGTAAAGTCAAGGAGCTTCGAGCAGCGCTCGATGAGTTAGTATGAATCAAGAAGTGAAACCAGGGAAAGTTCTTAGCCCTTCGACACCATGGACAAAACGTCCGGTTCCAGGTATTGAAGTCGCAGATGAGCAACAAATTCTCAAAGCAACATTTACTGAGCCAACGATTGAATGTCCTGAATGTCATGCACTAGTGACACGTACAGCAATATCTTTCAATGCATATGTTTGTCCGCAATGTGATGAACACTTACGAATGAAAGCTCGTGACCGCTTGAACTGGTTCTTCGATAATGTTGTAACTGAATTGGGTCAAGAATTTACTGCAAAAGATCCATTAAAGTTTGTTGACTCTAAACCGTATCCAGATCGTATGCGTGAAGCGCAAAGCAAAACTGGTGAAACGGAAGCGTTAATTGCCATGCAAGGTAACTTAAATGGCGTAGATATGATTGCATGTGCTTTTGAGTTCGACTTTATGGGCGGCTCAATGGGTACAGTTGTAGGTGACCGTTTTGTACAGGCTGCCGAGCTTGCAATTGCAAAACGTCAGCCATTAATCTGTTTCGCAGCTTCTGGCGGCGCGCGTATGCAAGAAGGTATGTTATCGCTTATGCAAATGGCGCGCACTTCTGCTGCGATTCAAAAATTAAAAGATGCTGGCTTACCATATATCGTTGTGTTAACACATCCTGTGTATGGTGGTGTAACAGCTTCTTTAGCAATGTTGGGTGATATTCATATTGCTGAACCTAAAGCAATGATTGGCTTTGCTGGTAAACGTGTAATTGAGCAGACTGTACGTGAAACTCTTGAAGAACCGTTCCAACGTGCTGAATATTTGCTTGATCATGGTGTAATCGATCAGATTGTTCATCGCCACGCTTTACGTGATACTGTATCTCGACTTGTATCGAAATTGATGAACTTACCTTGAACCAACAAGCTCCACTTTCAATAGACTCTTTAGATACATGGCTCAATTATTGGAGCCATGTTCACGTTACAGGGATAGATCTTGGTCTGGAACGTGTAATTCCTGTTGCAGAAAAGCTGGGTGTAACTCAGCCTCATGCTAAAGTTTTTACAGTAGCCGGAACGAATGGTAAAGGCTCAACCACAACCACACTGGCTGTGATATTAAACGCACAAGGTTATAAAGTTGGGTTATATCAGTCACCGCATATCTATCGCTTTAATGAGCGAGTTAAGTTAGGTGGAGTTGAAGTCGATGATCAAAGTCTGATTGATGCTTTTGTTCAAGTCGATCAGGCTCGTCGCGATTGTGATTTAAGCTTATCTTTTTTTGAAGCAACCACTTTGGCTGCTTTTGTTATTTTTAAACAACAACAATGTGATGTATGGGTGCTCGAAGTTGGTCTGGGCGGACGTTTAGATGTCGTCAATGTGATTGATCCCGACATTGCAGTGATTACTAATATTGGCCTAGATCACACAGATTGGCTAGGCGATACCATCGAAAAAATTGCTTTTGAAAAAGCAGGCATTATTCGTCCATATATTCCGGTTATCTTCGCGGGTGAGCAACAATTACCGCAAGCAATTCAAGATAAAGCACAAAGTTCACAAGCAGACTTATATACCGTTAATCGTGATTATTTTTATAAGCTCGCAGAAGATGGACAAAACTGGTACTTTGCTTCGGAAGGAACCACTTTAAAACTTCCTTTAGGTACATTAGCGATTGAAAATATTGCAGGAGCAGTTGCGGCCATTTTAAATAGCGGACTTGAAATTTCTCACTCAGCATTAGAAAAAGGTATTCAATCTGCTCGCTTAGCAGGGCGTTTTGAACAGCGCCAAGTGGACGGGAAAACGGTCATTTTTGATGCTGGGCACAATCCACATGGTGTTGAATTTTTGTTAAAGCAATTGCGAAATTTCTTAGAATACAATAAACAGTACACAGAAGTTGTCGCAGTATTTTCAATGCTGGCAGATAAAGATATAAAATCAGTAGTCGATTTATTGAAACCTACTGTTTTACATTGGAAAATTGCTGAATTGAATGTGCCGCGTGCTGCACCGATTCAGCAACTCAATGATGCCTTGCAAGGCCAGATAGTACAACAATATGGCAATATCAAAGAGGCTTTTAAATCAGCGCTTGAGCAAACAAATAACAATCAGCTGATTTTAGCCTGTGGTTCGTTTCATACTTTAGAAGCGATTTGGGAGTATTTGGAAGAATGTCAATGAATAACAAACAACGCTGGATGGGTGGCGTTGTTTTACTAGGAGGTGGTGTTTTATTGGCAGCATTACTTCTAAAAGGAAATGAGGAAATAAAACAGGTTGAAGCTCAACCATCCGCATCCACATCGCCAAAAACTCAAACTAAACCAAAACAGACAACTGAAGGGCAAATGGTACAACTACAACCTCTTGCGGTTGATGTTGAAACTGAAAAACGTTTGCTAGAAGAACAGCGTCGTGCGCGTGAAAAGGCCGTTGCTGAACAAGAAGCACGTGCAGCTGAGTTCTTAGCAATGCAGCAGCAAGCTGAAGCTGATGCTGCTCGTAAAGCTGCAGCAGAGTACGCTGCGATTAATGCGCGCCGTACAGCGGCTCAAGAAAGTTCAGATAATATTCCACCGGAGTTAGTGGGTGAGGCGAAAGCTAAAAACCAGCAAACCAATACGGTGAATAAAACAACTGATACTTCAAAAATAGATGCAGACAAAAAAGCTGCAGAAGCAAAACGCCAAGCAGAAGCAGACAAGAAAGCGGCTGATGCTAAGCGTCAAGCAGAAGCAGACAAAAAAGCAACTGAAGCAAAACGTCAAGCGGAAGCAGAAAAGAAATCAGCTGAAGCTAAACGACAGGCAGAAGCAGATAAAAAGGCTGCAGAAGCAAAACGCCAAGCAGAAGCAGACAAGAAAGCTGCTGAAGCCAAACGACAAGCAGAAGCTGATAAAAAAGCCTCTGATGCTAAACGAAAAGCTGAAGCTGAGAAAAAAGCTGAAGCTGAAAAAGCACGTGAACTGCTTGAAAATGGCGATAAAAAGTGGATGGTTCAAGTCGCTTTGGCTGCTAACCAAGCCAATGCAGATGCAGTTGTTTCTAAATTACGAGCTAAAGGCTATAAGGTCACTACAAGCCCAACCAGTAAGGGTATTCGTATTATGGTTGGACCTGCAAAAGACCGTGATACAGCAGATGCTGCGCGTAAGAAAATTACTTCTGATTCAAGTTTAAACATGAAATCAGCGTGGGTGATTGACTGGGTACCGTTAGACCAACGTTAACCAAATTAAAAATTCCACTCAAGATGTCACTAAGATGGATTCGACAGTTGCTGTTGAATCCATCTTACATTTTCAGGTGTAAATAATCGGTCAATGTTCTTCCAAATAATATGATAACCGTAACCCCCTTGTTTCATTTCCTTAACCGCATCATCAATTGTCCAATTTTCAAAAATAATGCGATACATGGCAACGCTGGCCCCTGTACGATCTGAACCATGGTAGCAGTGCAATAAAACGCGCTGATCATTCTGCTTGGCAATTTTGATTTGTTGCATGACTTCTAAGAGATCTTGTCGGTCAATTGCCCAAGTGTTGATAGGAATATGTACAAGATTAAAATTTTCATTTTTAAAAACTAAACTATCTGCGTCTTTGGCTCTTAAATTAATGATCGTTCCAATTTGATGATCCTTTAATTCAGAAATCATTGCTGTATCAGGTTGTTCACTGCGATAAACATCATTACTAATTTGATAAAAGTTATGAGTCTGAGAAACTAAGCTTCCCCAATCTTGTGGTCGATGCTCATGGGCGATACTTTCGTGCTGCATACACCCTTGTAAACTTATACAGATGACAAGTGTAAGGAGCGATAATTTTTTCATTTTTGATACCGTTTCAGCTCATCAGGGTCGTGAGCACAAATTATTTCAATCTTGGGTTCATGTTGAGCTAAATGCTGTAAACGCTTGAGGTTAAAAAGACGCTTTTCATTATCTTCTGCAAATGTTTTTTCCACCAGACCAAGTGATCTTAATTTATTTTTAGGGTTTAACTCTAGGTGTGAGTAGTAGGCATCTCCACAAAATAATACCCATTGATTTTGTTGCTTTATGGCAATCCCGCAATGTCCAGCTGTATGTCCTAACAGCGGTATCATTAAAATTTCATCTTGAAACAGCGGAAAACCTTTAACTTTTTCGAGGTTGAACCATGCTTCACCTTTTTGATATTCAACGAAGTTCCAATACCGATGATCTTTATATTGATTGGTTCTATAGCGAAGTTTGCCTTTAAAATTTGGAAGTTGGGCAGCGTTGTATTCTGCTGCTAAAACATGAACTGTGGCATGAGGAAAATCTGAGATACCACCAGCATGGTCGAAATCAAGATGAGTGACAAAAATATGCTGTACATCTTTGGGACTAAACCCGAGCTTTTGGATTTGTTGGATCGCACTAAATTCAATATTATGCTCAATATTGCCTAAGCGTTTAACTAATGAGCCTAGGCGCTGCTTCATATGTAAGTAATCTTGCAAGCCAAAGCCAGTATCGATAAGCACTAAGCCTCGATCAGTTTCAACTAAAAGACAATGACAGATTACCTCAGCTCGGAAGCCTTTTTGTCCAAATAAGGGGGCACAAACTGGGCACATACTGCCACACTTTAAATGATGAATTTTATAGATCATGATTTTTATTTTTTTACCAAATCGTTTCGAGTTATAACTGATCTAAACAATAAAAACCATGAGTATTCAATACATAAATAAAAAAGCCATCACTACGGATGACTTTTTCGGGTGTGATATTTAATCTAAATGTGCCTACGCGCTTCGCTTGTCTTGTAAGGAATTTTTCAGATGCTTGCCTACGCACTGCGTTTGTCTTGCAAGCAATAAAACCTTTAGTCGGTTTTATTGCTTTCAGGCTGTGGCGTGAGGCGTAAATAAGGTTTAACAGCCGTATAACCTTTAGGGAAACGTTGTTTAATTTCTTCTTCATCTTTAAGTGATGGCACAATCACGACATCTTCACCTTGCTGCCAGTTCGCAGGCGTAGCGACTTTATGTTTATCTGTTAATTGTAATGAATCCACAACACGTAAGACTTCATTAAAATTTCGGCCCGTTGAAGCAGGGTAGGTAATGATTAAGCGAACTTTTTTGTTAGGATCAATAATCACTAATGAGCGCACTGTTAGAGTTTCACTGGCATTAGGGTGAATGAAGCCATAGAGCTCAGATACTTTACGATCTTTATCTGCAATGATTGGAAAGTTTACAGTTGTGTTTTGTGTTTCATTAATATCGTTGATCCAACCTTTATGAGACTCTACATCATCTACAGACAAAGCAATCGCTTTAACATTACGCTTCGTAAATTCATCTTTTAATTTTGCTGTGTAACCTAACTCTGTTGTACATACTGGCGTATAGTCGGCTGGATGTGAAAATAAGATTCCCCAACTATCCCCTAAAAAATCATAAAAATTAATTGGGCCTTCGCTCGATTCTTGTTGAAAATCGGGTGCAGTGTCTCCTAATCGTAGTGTCATGATATTTCCTCAATTGCTCATAATTTGTTATTCGATTGAATGAATATGCAGCATTTACTTTATGATTAAAATTATTGTTTTTATATTTTATTATGAAATTTTTATATAAGTGTAAATATATATGACTAAAACTCATTATTTTAAGTGCTTAATCAATGTAACTTTAAGGTAAATTTGCTAAATTAGATTTCTCGGAAGTTATGCTTAATAGATGAGCGTTAATGGTGTGTTTTTGGTGCTCGGCACATTAAGGGGAGATTAGATGAATGAAAAACCATTCGTCTAACTATCAGATTTTTTTTAGGGGTTTTGTGCAAACCCCTTGTACTTCAAATTTCTGGCACCATAATAAACGACTGAGAAAAAGTTTATTCATTTGACCAAGCAAGATTTAGAGAGTTTATCCATGTTGGCAAGTCTGATCGGAGGTATCTTCGGTACAAAAAATGAGCGTGAACTCAAACGCATGCGCAAAATTGTTGAGCAAATCAATGCGCTCGAGCCGACGATATCAGCTTTAAGCGATGCAGACTTATCTGCAAAAACTCCAGAATTCAAACAACGTTATAATAATGGCGAAAGTTTAGATAAATTACTTCCAGAAGCGTTTGCAGTTTGTCGTGAAGCTGCTAAGCGTGTGATGGGTATGCGTCACTATGACGTTCAGTTAATCGGTGGTATTACCTTACATGAAGGTAAGATTGCCGAAATGCGTACCGGTGAAGGTAAAACCCTTATGGGTACTCTGGCGTGTTATTTAAACGCTTTGAGTGGCCAAGGTGTACATGTCATTACTGTGAACGATTATTTGGCACAGCGTGATGCCGAATTGAACCGCCCATTATTTGAATTTTTGGGTCTATCAATTGGTACGATTTATTCAATGCAAGGTCCGTCAGAAAAAGCGGAAGCTTATCTTGCAGATATTACTTACGGTACCAATAACGAATTCGGTTTTGACTACTTACGTGATAACATGGTGTTTTCTTTAGCAGAAAAAAAACAACGTGGTTTGCACTATGCCATTATCGATGAAGTTGACTCCATCTTAATTGATGAGGCTCGTACACCATTAATTATTTCTGGTCAAAGTGAAGACTCTTCGCATCTGTATTCTGCAATCAATACGATTCCTCCTAAATTACATCCGCAAAAAGAAGAAAAAGTTGCAGATGGTGGGCATTTCTGGATTGATGAAAAGCAGCGTTCAGTTGAAATGACCGAGGTTGGTTATGAAACTGTTGAACAAGAACTTATTCAGATGGGCTTGTTGGCTGAAGGCGAAAGCTTATATTCAGCAACAAACCTAAACCTTGTTCACCATGTATCTGCTGCCATTCGTGCACATTTCCTATTCCAACGTGATGTTCACTACATCATTCATGATGGTGAAGTGGTTATTGTCGATGAGCATACGGGCCGTACGATGCCGGGTCGTCGTTGGTCAGAAGGTTTGCATCAAGCTGTTGAAGCAAAAGAAGGCTTAGAAATTCAGCCTGAAAACCAAACTTTAGCGACAACAACATTCCAGAACTACTTCCGTCTTTATAAAAAGCTTTCAGGTATGACAGGTACTGCTGATACTGAAGCTGCGGAAATGAAAGAAATTTACGGTCTTGACGTTGTGATTATTCCAACTCACCGTCCAATGATTCGTAACGACCAAAACGATTTAATTTATTTAAACCGTAACGGCAAATATAACGCGATTATTCAAGAAATTATGAATATTCGTGGGCAGGGTGTTGCTCCAATTCTTATTGGTACAGCAACCATTGAAGCCAGCGAAATTTTATCTTCTAAGTTAATGCAAGCTGGTATTCATCATGAAGTTTTGAACGCAAAACAACATGAGCGTGAAGCTGACATTATTGCTCAAGCGGGTAGCCCGAATGCAGTAACGATTGCAACTAACATGGCTGGTCGTGGTACGGATATTATCTTGGGTGGTAACTGGAAAGCGAAACTTGCCAAACTTGAGAACCCAACTGCAGAAGATGAAGCACGTCTAAAAGCGCAATGGGAACAAGACCATGAAGATGTATTGCAAGCAGGTGGTTTGCATATCATTGGTTCTGAACGCCATGAATCACGTCGTATTGACAACCAGTTACGTGGTCGTGCCGGTCGTCAGGGTGACCCTGGTGTTTCTCGTTTCTATTTATCTCTTGAAGATGACCTGATGCGTATTTTCGCAGGTGACCGTGTCGTTGGTATGATGCGCGCGATGGGTTTAAAAGAAGACGAAGCGATTGAACATAAAATGGTGAGCCGTTCGATTGAGAATGCTCAGCGTAAAGTTGAAGCGCGTAACTTCGATATTCGTAAGAACTTATTGAAATACGATGATGTGAATAATGAACAGCGTAAGATCATTTATTCTCAACGTGATGAAGTATTAGCTGAAAATACCTTAAAAGAATATGTTGAAGAAATGCATCGTGAAGTGATGCAAGGCATGATTGCTAACTTTATTCCACCAGAGTCAATTCATGACCAGTGGGATGTGGAAGGTTTAGAAAATGCTTTACGTATTGATTTAGGTATTGAGCTTCCAATTCAAGAATGGTTAGATCAAGATCGTCGTTTAGATGAAGAAGGTTTGGTTGAGCGTATTAGTGATGAAGTGATTGAGCGTTATCGTCAGCGCCGTGCTCAAATGGGTGATGAATCTGCAGCAATGCTTGAGCGCCATTTCGTTTTAAATTCTCTTGATCGCCATTGGAAAGATCACTTGGCTGCAATGGATTATTTGCGTCAAGGTATTCACTTACGTGGCTATGCGCAAAAGAACCCTGAGCAGGAATATAAGAAAGAAGCTTTCAACCTATTCGTAAACATGTTGGGTATTATTAAAACTGATGTTGTGACTGATTTGTCTCGTGTACATATCCCAACACCAGAAGAACTTGCAGAAATGGAAGCTCAACAGCAGCAGCAAGCTGAATCGATGAAGCTTTCTTTTGAACATGATGATGTAGATGGTTTAACTGGTGAAGTTACACTTTCTCAAGAAACCATGAACGAGTCTGGCGATCAGGAAGCTTTCCCTGTTCCAGAAAGCCGTAATGCCCCATGCCCATGTGGTTCAGGACTAAAATATAAGCAATGTCACGGTAAGATCTAATCTGCCTTCTCAAAAAAAGCAGAACAATTGTTCTGCTTTTTTTATGTTTGTAGTAAGCCTGTGAATAATGTTTGCAGTTTTAAGCATTAAATGCTATTTACTTCTCATCCGGAGTGTATGTTGGAAAGACAATGAAAAAAGTATTACAACCTTTATTTTTAACTGTTCTTGCTGTACCAAGTTTTGTTTTTGCAGCAGAAGCAGCTTCAGCCCCTCAAACGACAACGGTTGACAAAGTACTTGCAGCAAAAGGCCCAACTTCGGCTCAAGCTGTAGTGAAGCAAGAAAATACTACAGTGATTAGTCCACGTACAGGTATTCGCTATACGTTGGGTAACACAGGTAATCGCCCAATTATCTTACAAACTACAGCGATTGCTCCGGCAAACTCAGCAAACATTAATCGAATTGTGGCAAGCAACCCAGCTCTCTCTGCAAAAAGCCAAGAAAAAGCAAAAGTTGCTTTAATCGGTGAAGCAGCTGTAGCAGGACCAGCAGCAGTTGCAGCAAGCAATGTAACAGCGCCAGCTGCAGCAAATAGTGTTGCTCCAGCAAATCCTGCATCAATGAACTAATTCATATACGTATAAAAAGCCAGTTCAAATTGAACTGGCTTTTTTATGGGGGTGTCTTTAAAACTTTAAATCTGATTATTTACATCATCATTTTTTGTTTCACGAATGAGTAAGAACGCAACTAATGATAAAAGTGATGCAGCAGTCAGATAATAACCAACTGCATATAAACCATAAGTTTCAGCAAGCTTAGTCGCAATCAGTGGGGCAAAGGATGCACCAAAAATACCAGCCAAGTTAAAAGTTAATGCTGAACCTGTATATCGAACTGAAGTTGGGAAAAGTTCAGAAAGAACTGTACCAATTGGACCATATGTTAAGCCCATAATTGCCAAGCCAGTACATAAGAAAAGGAAAACGATTAAAGTATTTCCAGACTCTAACATACTAGAGAAGAACAAGCCGAAAATCGCAGCAGCAATACAAACGCCAATAGAAGTTGTTTTTCGACCAAATTTTTCTGCAAAAATAGCCGATAAAGGAATGAATGCGGCGAAGCAAAGTGTGGCAAAGAGTTGAAGTTCTAAGAATTCACCACGCGCATACCCAAGCTTTGTGGTTCCCCAGTTTAAGGCAAATACGGTAGTAAGATAGAACACAACAAAGGTACAGATTGCTGCAACTGTACCAAGAATAAGCTTACCTGTATGTTTGGTTAAAACTTCTTTAAATGGAATATTAACTTCTTTTTGCTTATCTAAGACTTTCTGGAAAGCTGGAGTTTCATGAAGTTTTAAACGGATATATAAGCCAACAATAACCAATACAGCACTGGCAATGAATGGAATACGCCAACCCCATTGCATGAATGCTTGCTCAGGAATAACTGCACTCAATAATAAGAATGAACCTGTTGCCAGAATAAAGCCAATTGGAGCACCTAGCTGTGGAAACATCCCGTACCATGCTCTTTTACCTTCTGGGGCATTTTCAGTCGCTAATAATACTGCGCCGCTCCATTCACCGCCTAAACCTAAGCCTTGTCCTAAACGACAAACAGCTAATAGTAATGGTGCGATAATTCCGATTTGAGCATAAGTTGGAAGTAAACCAATACATACGGTTGAAATACCCATGGTCAGTAAAGCTGCAACTAGAGTTGCTTTACGACCGATACGGTCTCCTAGATGGCCAAATAATGCGGCACCGATAGGACGAGCAATAAAGGCAATTGCAAAGGTTGCCAGAGATTGTAAGACTGCGGCACTGCCACTACTAGCAGGAAAAAATAGGTGAGGAAAGATAATCACGGCAGCTGTTGCATAGATATAAAAGTCGAAGAACTCAATGGTTGTACCGACTAAGCTTGCAAACAAAACTCGTGTTTTTGAATTAGTGGCTACTACAGGAGCAGCAGTCGCAGAAGTTGACTCCATATAAGTCCTTATATCCGTTAAAATTTATTTTTAATCACTACTCTTTTTAAAGACGTATTTTTCTCAAAGAATAGCGTGAAAGAACATCATCCATGACTCTTTCAGGATCACTGAATATGAGTGAAAAATGGACTAAACTACGTACCAATAGATTGCAAGAAAATGTGCCCCTGCACCTAAAAGCACAAAAATATGCCAGATCGCATGGGTATATCTTACCTTTTTTAACGCGTAAAACAATGCTCCAACCGTATAAGCTAATCCGCCAATAATTAACAAAATCAACGCGTCTTTACTCAGATAGGTGCGCATATCATCCATAACAAATACAGCAAGCCACCCCATAAGAACATAAGCAAGTAGCGAAATTTTCTGAAAACGATGAATAAAAACTAACTTGAAAAGTGTACCAATTGCAGCAATGCTCCAGAGAGCAATAAGTAAAATATGAGCTTTTTGTGTAGGTATAGCAATGCTTAAGAACGGGGTATATGTTCCAGCAATTAAATAATAAATAGCAGTGTGGTCGAGTTTTTTATACCAGTAGCGTAGTTTTTGTGTTTGAGCAAAATGATAAAGTGTAGAACTGGTAAAAACTAGAATGAGACTAAATGAGTATACCCATAAGCCCACCCACTGAGCAGTTGGAAGATAAGATCCCTTTATAATTAAAAAGATAGAAGCTACAACTGCCATAACAACACCAGCACCATGACTATAGGCATTAAATAGTTCTTCTTTTGGATCGTAAGTTTCCAACACAGATTTACTCATAACTTTAATTTTTTTGATTAAAAATACAAATGTATAGAAATAAAAAACAGTCGTAAAGTTATTTTATTTTTAATCCTAGACCCTTTAAACTTCTATTTTATATGAGTCTTCATTTTTTAGGTATATCCGTGTCGGTTTTCTCCTTTGAGCAAGAACAGCAATTCTTTTATGAAATCAAGCAAATGCTTGACCAACAAGCTTTTGAGCGTTTGATCTTGAGCCAATATAAGGGAGAGTTGGCGCAACTGGAAAAAATCACTTTCCGCGTTGTAGAGCTACATGGACAAAAACAGCTTTCAGCTCTATACCATCATACGACCCAAGATGTGACTAAAAACTATTCATTTCAAGAAGGTTTGCAACAGATTGAGCAATTAATAATTCAGTGTAAGCAAGCAAACTTATTTTCGACTACTCAAGAAATTCAACTTAAAAAAAATAAGAAAAAAGCCATATTGAATATGGGGAAAAAGCAGGCGGTAAATGCGACACAAACGGTTCAGGCGCATGACCGTGAAAAGCAGCGCTATCTACAGCAGGGCAATGCATTTTTAAAAGAGTTGGGTATTACTGATGAAAAAGCTCAGGTCATTCCAAGCATGGCTCGTAAGTGGAAACAGATTAATAAATTTATCGAAATTTTTGCAAGTGCCTATGAACAAATTGATGCGTCTCAACAAGAGTTACGCATTGTCGATTTTGGCTCGGGGAAAGGTTATTTAACTTTTGCATTGTATGATTATCTGCAACAACAGCAGAAAATACCATTGATTACTGGTGTAGAGCTGCGCCGTAATTTGGTGGAATTTTGCCAGAATGTTGCAGACAAAGTGCATTTTAACCACTTAGACTTTTTTGAAGGTGACGTTCGTAGTTATCAACCAGAAAAACTAGACGTTATGATTGCCTTACACGCCTGTGATATTGCAACTGACTTTGCCATTCATACTGGAATTCGTTTAAACGCTTCGATGATTATGTGCGCGCCATGTTGTCACAAAGAGTTGCGCCCACAATTACATAGCCCAGAAGTTTTACAGCCAATGCTACAGTTTGGTATTCATGCTGGGCAACAGGCCGAGATGTTAACCGACACTTTACGTGCGTTACTTTTAAAAGCGTATGGCTATGAAACCAAAGTTTTTGAGTTTGTATCGCTTGAGCATACCAGCAAAAATAAAATGATTTTGGCAACAAAACGCAAAAACGTTTCACAGCCTGACGCCAAGATTATGGCTCAAATCCAAGCATTGAAAGAAATGTATGGTATTAAAAAACAAACGCTGGAATTGTTGTTACAAGATCAGTTGCCGATCGAAAATATTGGCTGCAAGTGCTAGGAAGGTGAATGGATGTATAAAATTGTAGAGGGTGGTTGGGAACAGCTTGAGCAAGATGCCAAATACATCCGTGAACAAGTCTTTATCCAAGAACAGGGAATTGCACCTGAAGATGAATGGGACGATTTGGATGCCACAGTTCTACATTTTATTGTCTATGACAAAGAGCAGCCTATCGCTACAGCACGTTTGTTGCCACAGCATAGCGTAGGGCGTGTTGCTGTTTTAATGCCTTATCGAAAGCAGGGTATAGGTAAAATTTTAATGCAGCATATTATTGACTATGCACGTCGTCATAAACTGCCTTACTTAAAGCTTTCAGCGCAAACCTATGTGACCGCTTTTTACGAAGCTTTAGGCTTTAAAGTACAAGGTGAAGTTTACCAAGACTGTGGCATTCCACATATTGATATGGTTTTGAAGTTAAATTGAGATTTCTTTTTAGAAATCTCAATTTTAATTTATTTCATTGCATTCCAACTCTCGATGGCCTGTAAGCCAGTTTCTAAACCGACTTCATAACTGTAGCGAAGCTTTTTTGGATTGGTAGTTAAACGGCCAGCCATATTTTTAAGAGGCGGTGGACACACTTCTAAAATTTGCTGGTCTGGATTTTCACCACGAACAAAATCGACCGAAGCGTTATAACGAGCACAGCGGCTACGCAAGCTACTAGCGAAACCATAATGATGTTTAAACGCATATTTTGCGAGGAATTGATCACCTCGACTACTTGCTTTGAAATAGTTTTTCGGACGAGTACGTAAAACTAACAGTTTTTTGACGCCACTTTGCTGTGCCGTCCAGCGAACGGGTAGGGCATCTGCAACACCACCATCAAAATAAGGTTCACCCATAATATCGACGGGATGACGCGTTAAAACTGGAATTGAGCTAGAAGCACGAAGCGCATTCAGCAAATTATCTTTACCCGCACGGAGATATTCTGCATGACCTGTTTTGGCATGCGTCAACACCATATAAAAATCAGGATTTTTGGCAAAAAGACTCTGTTGATCAAGAGGATGCTCTTGCTCACCAATTTCCCACATCCATTTTAAATCAAGTAAATCGCCGCCCTTAAAAAAGCGCTTGTAATCGATAAATTCAGGACGCAGTGAATGATCAATATAAAATGTTAAAGTGCGGCCTTGCTGGCCTGCTAGGTAGTTGGCGACATTAGTTGAACCAGACGATACACCAACATATAAATCGAATGGGTTGAACTGTTGTTGTAAAAACACGTCAAGTACACCACTGGTAAAGGCACCACGCATGCCTCCACCCTCTACAACCAGTGCGTTGCGGGAAAAATCTGTCATTTGAAAAATATCTGATTACTGAGTTGATTGCTTATGTTCTTGCATATCCATTTCAGGCATGTTGTCACTATGTTGAGCGTGTTGCTCTGTAGAGTGCTCGGCCTTTTGCTGCATTTGCTCTTGTTGTGCTTTGCGCTGTGCACCTGGCATATAGTCAGGTTCATTACTCATTGCTAAATAAAAAAAGCCAAGGAAAATTGCACTTAAAACACCAACGATCAGAACAAATTTCCAGCCTAAAATTGCTGACTCGGAAGAATTTTTATCGGACATAAGAATTTCTCGAATGTGCTGTAGAAGCACAAAAATGAAGTCTATTTATAGCATATTTAGGCAGGGGGCTGAAATCTTAAAGGTCATAAAGAAAAACCCATATAAATAAAATATATTTATATGGGTAAGGTTTATGCAGTTTTTTAAATATTCAATAAGACTAAATTACTGAATATTTTGTTTCTGCTCAGCTTTGGTTTTTAGTAAAGCTGGTGGTGTAAAACGTTCACCATATTTGGCAGCTAATTCTTCGGCACGTTTTTGTGCTTTATCAGTACCATACTGATTTAGGAATTGAATTGCTCCTCCAGTCCAAGGTGCATAACCAATCCCAAAGATAGAACCGACATTGGCATCAATTACAGACTCCAATACGCCTTCTTCATAACAACGTAAAGTATCTAAGGCCTGTACAAACAGAATGCGATCAATCATATCTTGTTCAGAAATATCATGATCTTTTTTCCAGCGGTTTAAGCCTTCCCATAGATGCTTTTTGCCATTTTCTGGGTATTCATAAAAACCAGCTCCAGCAGCTTTACCTTTACGGTTTAACTCATGAATCATGGTGCGAACCACTTCATCTACAGAAGTTTTAGGTAAATCTTTTCCTTCGGCTTGTAGAGCTTTGCGTGCTTCACTGGCAACATGTTCGGTTAATGTTAAAGATACTTCATCTTGAATAGCGAGGGGGCCAACTGGCATACCCGCTTTCAGTGCAGCCATTTCAATACGCGCTGGGTGGACACCTTCGGCAAGCAAGCGCATACCTTCTTGAATGAACGTACCAAACACACGACTGGTAAAGAAACCACGGCTATCATTAACAACAATCGGTGTTTTTCCAATTTGTTGTACAAAGTCGTAAGCTTTGGCAAGTGTCTCTGCGGAGGTGTTTTTACCTTTAATAATTTCAACCAACTGCATTTTGTCGACAGGGCTAAAGAAATGCAGACCGATAAAAGCTTTATCATCCTTACTTGCTTGAGCTAAACCTGTAATTGGCAGGGTTGAGGTGTTTGATGCCATCACACCGTTAGGCGCTAAGTATTGTTCAGCTTCTTGAGTGACTTTAGCTTTGAGTTCTTGGTTTTCAAATACCGCTTCAATAATTAAATCACAACCTTGTAAGTCTTGAGCTGAAGCTGTAGCGGTAATGAGTGATAAAACCTGATCACGTTTTTCTGCGGTCATGCGGCCTTGTGAAACACGTTTATCAAGAAGCTTTTGTGAATAGGCTTTGCCTTTCTCTGCATTTTCAACTGATACATCTTTAAGTACAACAGGAATGCCTTTAATTGCGGTTGAATATGCAATACCTGCACCCATCATGCCTGCACCCAACACACCTACTTTAGTGGCTTGCCATTTTGCAACGCCGGCAGGGCGGCTCGCACCAGACTTAATTGCATTTAGACCATGCCAGAAAGTGCCGATCATATTTTTAGAAATTTGGCCTGTGGTAAGCTGAGTAAAGTAGCGAGACTCAATACGCAGTGCAGTATCGACATCGACTTGAGCACCTTCAACTGCGGCAGCCATAATCGCTTCAGGGGCAGGGTAACAACCTTTGGTTTTGTCTCTTAACATGGCTGGCGCAATTGCAAGAACTTGTGCAACTGCTGGAGTTTTTGGATCACCACCCGGAATTTTATAACCCTTCACATCAAAGGGCTGTTGAGATTTTGGATTGGCCTTTATCCAAGCAATTGCTTTATCTAAAAGCTCTTGATCATTTTCGGCAGTGTCATGAATTAAACCTAAAGATTTTGCTTTATCAACACCGAACTGTTTGCCTTCCATTAAAAATGGGAACGCATTTTGAAGCCCAAGCAAACGTACCATACGTACAATACCACCGCCGCCTGGTAGTAAACCTAAAGTGACTTCTGGGAGACCAAATTTGCTTTTAGAGTCATTGATTGCAATACGGTGATGGCAACTTAATGCGATTTCCCAACCACCTCCAAGTGCTGTGCCATTTAATGCTGCAACGACTGGAATACCAAGCGTTTCAATTGTGCGTAAATGACCCTTTAGCTTTTCAACCATATTAAAAAAGTCAGTTGCGTGTTCAGGCTGAACTTGAATCAGCTCATCTAAATCACCACCTGCAAAGAAAGTTTTTTTAGCCGAGCGGAAAATAACCCCTGAAAGTTCTGTTTCTGCTTTAAGTTTCTGAGTCGCTTCATCGAGCGAGTCACGAAACTCGGCATTCATGGTGTTTGCAGATTGACCAGTTGAATCAAGCGTTAAAATGACAATATTGTCGGCATTTTTTTCGTATTGAATTGCACTCATCTTCTATATCCCTAATTTTTATACGCGTTCAATAATGGTGGCGATACCCATCCCACCGCCAACACAGAGGGTCGCTAAACCGCGCTTTTTATCTTGTCGTTCAAGCTCATCAAGTAAAGTACCTAAAATCATGGCACCTGTTGCTCCTAATGGATGACCTAAAGCAATCGCACCACCATTTACGTTGACTTTTTCAGTAGGGACATTGAGCTCATTAATAAAACGCATAACAACTGCTGCAAATGCCTCGTTGACTTCAAATAGGTCAATATCATCAATCGTAAGCCCAGCTTTTTCTAAAGCTTTACGTGCAGCAGGCGCAGGGCCAGTCAGCATAATGGTTGGGTCAGTACCAACCAGTGCGGTCGCTAAAACTTTAGCCCGTGGTTTTAAGTTTTGTTCTTTTACCGCTTTTTCAGAAGCTAACAAAACTACAGCTGCTCCATCGACAATGCCTGATGAGTTACCTGCATGGTGAACATGATTAATTTTTTGTGCTTCTGGATATTTTTGTAAAGCGACTGCATCAAAGCCCATTTGCCCCATCATTTCAAAACTTGGGTTGAGCTTCGTTAGACCTTCGAGTGTTGTATTGCCTTTAATAAATTCATCTTTCTCTAAAATCACTACACCTGCGTGATCTTTGACTGGTACGACTGATTGGTCGAAATAACCATTTGATTGAGCCGCCGCCGCTTTTTGCTGTGACTTCACAGCGAAATTATCAACATCTTCACGGCTATAGCCATCTAAGGTTGCGATGAGGTCGGCCCCAATACCTTGCGGAACAAATGATGACTTAAGGTTTGTTTCTGGGTCTAAAGCCCACGGCCCACCATCCGAACCCATTGGAATACGTGACATTGATTCAACGCCACCAGCAACTACTAAATCTTCCCAACCAGAGCGAACTTTCATTGCTGCCATGTTGACTGCTTCTAAACCAGATGCACAAAAGCGATTGATTTGCACCCCAGCAACATCATCATTCCAACCTGCTGCAATCGCTGCAGTTTTGGCAATATCACCACCTTGATCGCCAATTGGTGTTACACAGCCTAAAACAATATCGTCAACTTTAGAGGTATCGAGTTGATGGCGCTGCTGTAATTCATTTAATAAGGTGGTCAATAATGTAATTGGTTTTACTTCGTAAAGAGAGCCATCTTTTTTTCCTTTTCCGCGTGGGGTGCGAATGGCATCAATAATATAAGCCTCGCTCATAACAGTTCCTTTTTTATTACTTAAACTTTGTTGTGTTTTGAGTGTACTGGTTTTAAAAGGCAACGCAATGACGATAAGCGCACCAGTCAGGTGATGATTTTTGCCAATAGAAATACAAAAAAGCCCAAGTTGAACTTGGGCTAAATGTGAAACTAAAGAGATTTGAGAATTAGTGATAACCATGTAGCTGGCGATATAGGCCAGGTGTTACACCAGTCCACTTTTTAAATGCGCGGTGGAAGGTACTGGTTTCACTAAAGCCAACTTGTTGAGCAACATCTTCAAGTGTTAACTCAGGGTTGAGTAACAAGTGAATTGCAGCATCTCGGCGTAGGGCATCTTTTACACCTTGGTAGCTTTTACCTTCGGCAGCCAAGCGGCGGCGTAAGGTTTGAGGAGATAAATATAACATTGATGCAACGTCATTAAGCGTTGGCATTTCTTCACCAATTTGGCTTTTGAGCACTTCACGAATACGAGAAGTTAGCGAGTTGGTGTTTTTGAATTTTACTAAAAGCTGAGCAGGAGCTGCTTTTAAGAATTCTTCTAGCGTTTTCTCATCTTGGCGGATTGGCAAATCAAGATAATCAGCTGCAAAGGTAATTTCAGTACGTGGTGCATCAAACTGCATAACTGGTGCAAAAAATAATGCATCATATTCATCGGCATGTGCAGGACGTGGATAGCTAAAATGAACACGTTCTAATGGCAAGCGGCGTTCAATCAGCCATGATGCTAGACCGTGCCAAATCATGAGCATGCTTTCAGTAATGAAATGGTCAGGATCTAAAGTTTTTGGAATGAGGGGAACTAGACGTGCTTCATGTTTGTCACGCTCTAGAGTTACAGACCATTCATCGCCAAATAATTTGTAGAATTGAGATGACAGTTCAAGGGCTTGGCCCAATGTTTTTGCGTGAATAATCAACTGACACATAATGGCAAAAGTGCCCAGACGACGTGGTTGTACGTCAAATCCAACGTGTTCATCCTGTGTGACCATCCACAACATTTTTATAAAACGAGTGTATTGTTCTGGTGAGATTCGAGCTTTAGGTTGACGTAATAATTCCGCTTCAATACCCACATGTGAAAGGAGCATTTCAACATCCATGCCAAGGCGTTTTACGCCTGTCAAAGCCGCATTCACGAAGTGGATGCTAATCGTATCGCGACTCATATTGAATCCTTCAGTCTCTTTGATGTTCACTTTAAATTGACCTAAATGACCGTCTAAAAAAATAAATTGGCGATTTACAACAGAGTAAAAGCACTTTTTACATGTTAAATTGCCGAAATGATCAAGGTAAATGGCTGAACATGACATTGTTTTAGTATATTTGCTTAACTAATATAAAAGAAAATTCGAATAATAGTGGTTAAAAATACGATGACGACAGCATTAAATGGACTTAAAGTTCTCGATTTCTCGACGCTCTTACCTGGACCTTTTGCCACAATGTATTTGGCGGATATGGGAGCAGAAGTCATCCATATCGAATCTCCATCACGTCCTGATTTAATCCGAATCATGCCACCATATGCAAATGGTCAAGCAACAGCACATAGTTATTTAAACCGAAATAAACAGTCGATTGTTCTGGATTTAAAAGATAAAGCGAGTATTGATCTGATTAAAGCCAAAATTTCTGAGTTTGATATTGTCATAGAGCAGTTCCGACCTGATGTTATGCGTCGTCTCGGTTTAGACTACGCGACACTTGCCGAAATTAACCCACGTCTCATTTATTGTTCAATTACAGGTTATGGACAAACAGGGAGCTATAAAGACAGAGCTGGGCATGACATTAACTATTTAGCTTTAGCAGGTATTGCTGGATATAGCGGCCGACAAGACAGTGGTCCACCACCACTCGGTATTCAAGTTGCAGACATTGCAGGTGGTTCACTTCATGCTGTTATTGCAATTTTAGCTGCGGTTGTCGAACGTGGACGTAGTGGAATGGGACAATATATTGATATTTCCATGACCGATTGTGTTGCTAGCCTCAATAGTATGGCCGCATCAGCGACACTTGCTGCACAGGTTGAACAGGCACCAGAGCATGGCATGCTCAATGGCGGTATTTTTTATGACTATTATATGACTCAAGATGGTCGTTATCTTTCAATAGGTAGTCTTGAGCCACAATTTATGTCTGGTTTATCAGTGGCGCTTGATTTGCCTTTACTATTACAAAAAGGCGCTTCCTTAGATGTCGAAGACCGACAGGAAGTTAAACAAGCCATTCAAGAGAAAATTAAAACGAAATCATTTAAAGAATGGCATGAAATTTTTGCAAATCTTGATGTGTGTGTAGAACCTGTTTTAAGCCTAACAGAGTCCTTAAACTCGCCTTTAGCACAAGAACGTGGATGGATTGTGGATGTACCTTTGCAAAATAATACAGCGGATACAGAACCACAATTGGCTTGTCCAATTAAGTTTTCAAGATCAAAAATGAGATATTCCTTTATAGGTCAAAAACTTGGTGAAGGGCAGTGGTAAAGAGCTGGGGCCATTTTTTATACAATGTGTATTAAGATTATTATTAGATTAATCAATCGATTAACATTTTGAATAATTTCTTTACATAAAATTAGCGTACCCTTTATAAACAAAGACATAAAAGGTATGTAAACATGAAAACACATAAATCCTTGATGGCTTCCTGTTTATCCGTTTTATCAATTACTCTTTTTATACAGCATGCACAAGCTGCTGCTGCATTCGACCCAAATAGTCCTTGGATGTTGGGTGATTGGAACGGTCAACGCACAGCGTTACAAGCACAAGGTTATGATTTTTCTTTTGGATATACCGGCGAATATGCCGGTATTTTAGATTCAAAAAATACGTCTACGCATGGTAGTGCTTATACGGGGCAACTTGCACTAGGAACTCATTTTGACCTAAATAAAATTTTAGGTTGGCAAGATACGGAAGCTCAAATCACATTAACATATCGTGATGGGCAGTCGCTTTCTGAACATTCACCAGCTTTAGCAGGGCACTTAAGCTCGGTGCAAGAAGTGTGGGGGCGTGAGCAAACTTGGCGTTTAACAGATTTGTGGATCAAGAAGAAATTCCTTGATCAGAAGTTAGATGTGAAAGTCGGTCGTTTTGGTGAAGGTGAAGACTTTAATAGTTTTGACTGTGATTTCCAGAATTTAGCGCTTTGTGGTTCGCAAGTCGGTAACTGGGTGGGCGATCAGTGGTATAACTGGCCAGTAAGCCAATGGGCAATGCGTGTTAAATATAACTTGCAACCTGATTTATATACGCAAGTTGGTGTATATGAATACAACCCGGAAAATCTGGACCGAGGTAAAGGTTTTAACTTAAGTACTGATGGTTCTCACGGTGCAATTATTCCTGCCGAAGTAGTTTGGTCACCTAAATTAGGCGCTCAAAGTATGGCTGGTGAATACCGTTTAGGTTATTACTACAGCACTGCTGACGCCGAAGAAATTACGAATAAGGCTCAAACATCTCATAAACAAGGGGTGTGGGTAACTGCAAAACAAAAATTATTCCAGCCTGCTGATCAAACAGATCGCGGTTTGACAGGTTTTGTGAACCTGACTTTCCACGACTCTGATACCAACAAAATTGATAATATGCAAAATGTAGGCTTGGTCTATAAAGGTTTGCTCAATCAACGTCCTCAAGATGAGTTGGCACTCGGTGTGGCTCGTATCCATATCAATGATGATTGGAACGATGTTCAAACTAAAGAATATGACACTGAATACAATACCGAGCTTTACTACGGTATTCATGCCACTAACTGGTTAACTATTCGTCCAAATGTGCAATATGTTCGTCATGTTGGTGCATTAAAAAATGGTGATAACACTTGGGTTGGCGGTATTAAATTCTCAACTGCATTCTAAGCGTAATTACTCCGAAAAACGGATTGTCGAGGGCTAAATCATTGATTGAATTATCCTGACCTTCCGTTTTTTCTTGATGCCTGAATTTGTTTTAGATGTATTGGTGATGCCATTTTTCTATAAGGCTCTTGGCACATCTTTCCTATAAAAATGATGATTGATAAGAGGTGGTTTATGAATCAACCTACTTCAAGATCAGGTTTAACGACTTTTACCGTAATTATTATTGGGTTACTGGCGTTATTCCTGTTAATTGGAGGTATTTGGCTCGCTACACTAGGCGGTTCAATTTACTACATTATAGCTGGAGTATTACTCCTCATTGTTGCATGGCAACTCTACAAGCGTGCTTCTACTGCTTTGTGGTTTTATGCTGCATTAATGCTAGGTACCATTATCTGGAGTGTCTGGGAAGTTGGAACAGACTTTTGGGCGCTTGCACCACGTTTAGATATTTTAGGTATTCTTGGTTTATGGTTATTGGTTCCGGCTGTAACTCGTGGAATCAACAACCTTGGATCAAGTAAAGTTGCCTTATCTTCAACTTTAGCAATTGCAATCGTGTTGATGGTTTATTCTATCTTCAATGATCCGCAAGAAATTAATGGTGAAATCAAAATACCTCAACCAGAAACAGCTCAAGCCGTGCCTGGTGTTGCTGAAAGTGATTGGCCAGCTTATGGTCGTACTCAAGCAGGCGTGCGTTATTCTCCATTGAAACAGATCAATGATCAAAACGTAAAAGACTTGAAAGTTGCTTGGACTTTACGTACTGGCGATCTTAAGACAGATAACGACTCTGGCGAAACGACTAATCAGGTTACACCGATTAAAATCGGTAATAACATGTTTATCTGTACAGCTCACCAGCAGTTAATTGCTATTGATCCTGCTACAGGTAAAGAAAAATGGCGTTTTGATCCGAAACTTAAAACGGATAAATCGTTCCAGCATCTAACTTGTCGTGGTGTGATGTACTACGATGCAAACAATACAACTGAGTTTGCAACGAGTCTTCAAAGCAAGAAATCTAGCTCTACACAATGTCCACGTAAGGTATTTGTACCAGTCAACGATGGCCGTTTAGTGGCTGTAAATGCTGACACTGGTAAAGCATGTACTGACTTTGGTCAAAATGGTCAAGTGAACTTACAAGAGTTCATGCCATATGCTTATCCAGGCGGTTATAACCCGACATCTCCTGGTATCGTGACTGGTTCAACTGTTGTTATTGCTGGTTCTGTAACAGATAACTACTCAAATAAAGAGCCATCTGGTGTGATTCGTGGATACGACGTTAACACTGGTAAACTTCTTTGGGTATTTGACACTGGCGCAGCGGATCCAAATGCAATGCCGGGCGAAGGTACTACTTTTGTTCACAACTCACCAAATGCGTGGGCACCTTTAGCATACGATGCCAAACTTGACATCGTTTATGTACCAACAGGTGTAGGTACACCAGACATCTGGGGTGGTGACCGTACCGAGCTGAAAGAGCGTTATGCAAACTCAATGTTAGCGATTAATGCTTCTACTGGTAAATTAGTGTGGAACTTCCAGACAACCCATCACGATTTATGGGATATGGATGTACCATCACAACCATCTTTAGCTGATATCAAAAACAAAGCTGGCCAAACTGTTCCTGCAATCTATGTATTGACGAAAACAGGTAATGCCTTTGTGCTTGATCGCCGTAATGGTCAACCGATTGTTCCTGTAACTGAGAAACCAGTTCCACAAACAGTTAAACGTGGACCACAAACTAAAGGTGAGTTCTATTCAAAAACTCAGCCATTCTCTGACTTGAACTTGGCGCCACAAGATAAATTGACTGATAAAGACATGTGGGGTGCCACTATGCTTGATCAGCTCATGTGTCGTGTATCTTTCAAACGTCTAAATTACGATGGTATTTATACGCCACCATCTGAAAACGGTACTTTAGTTTTCCCTGGTAACTTAGGTGTATTTGAATGGGGCGGTATGTCAGTTAACCCTGATCGTCAGGTTGCTGTAATGAACCCGATTGGTCTGCCATTCGTCAGTCGTTTAATTCCTGCTGATCCAAACCGTGCACAAACTGCAAAAGGTGCGGGAACTGAGCAGGGCGTACAACCGATGTACGGCGTACCATATGGTGTTGAAATTAGCGCATTCTTATCTCCGCTTGGTTTACCTTGTAAACAACCGGCTTGGGGCTATGTAGCTGGCGTTGATTTGAAAACTCATGAAGTGGTATGGAAAAAACGTATTGGTACAATCCGTGACAGTTTACCGAACTTGTTCCAGTTGCCAGCTGTGAAAATTGGTGTGCCTGGTTTAGGTGGTTCAATTTCTACTGCCGGTAATGTCATGTTTGTTGGTGCAACTCAAGATAACTACTTACGTGCGTTTAACGTTACTAACGGTAAGAAACTTTGGGAAGCGCGTTTACCAGCAGGTGGACAAGCAACACCAATGACTTATGAAATCAATGGTAAGCAATATGTTGTAATCATGGCTGGTGGTCATGGTTCATTTGGTACGAAAATGGGCGACTATTTAGTGGCTTATGCCTTACCAGATAACAAATAAAAAGCTTTTATAGAAAGGGCCCGGATTTATCCGGGCTTTTTTATGTCGATTTATATTAAAGCTTATCAATAAAACCGTTATTAAATATGCAAAAAAAGCATTTTATTGATGAATAAAAGCTCGCTATGCTATCCGCCTTAATAATGAATCTACTAGCCATACGCCATGTATTTATATACCGATTTCGACCAGCAGCTGGTTAATGAACGAGTTGCTCAGTTCCGTGATCAAACAGAACGCTATTTAGCTGGCAAACTTTCTGAAGACGAATATCGTCCATTACGTTTGCAAAATGGTTTATATGTGCAACGTTATGCGCCTATGCTGCGTATAGCTGTGCCGTATGGCTTAATGAATTCTAAACAATTACGTAAAGTTGCTGAAGTTTCAACTGCTTATGACCGTGGTTATGCACATGTATCTACACGTCAGAACATCCAGTTGAACTGGCCTGCGCTTGAAGATGTACCAGACATTTTAGCTGAACTTGCAACTGTACAAATGCATGCCATTCAAACCAGTGGTAACTGTATTCGTAATACCACAACTGACCAATATGCAGGTGTGGTTGCTGGTGAAATTGCAGACCCACGTCCAACATGTGAGTTGATTCGTCAGTGGAGTACATTCCACCCAGAATTTGCATTCTTGCCACGTAAGTTCAAAATTGCTGTTTCTGCACTTGAAGAAAAAGATCGTGCGGCAACTGCATTCCACGATATTGGTGTTTATATCGTGCGTAATGAAGCCAGTGAAATAGGCTATAAAATTATGGCTGGTGGTGGTTTAGGCCGTACTCCAATCATTGGTAGCGTTATCCGTGAGTTTTTACCACGTGAAGATTTAATTGCTTACTTAGAAGCGGTTTTACGTGTTTATAACTTGCATGGCCGTCGTGATAACAAATATAAAGCACGTATCAAAATTCTAGTTAAAGCATTAACTCCTGAAGTGTTTGCACAGAAAGTTGAAGCTGAATTTGAACATACACGTGAAGCATTGAAGATTCAGCCAGAAATCTTGAAAAAACTGGATGAAGAGTTCACTCCATTTGCTTACAAAGATTTAGCAGATGAAGACTTCACAGCTTTATTTGCTGAGCATCCAAAATTCAAACAGTGGTTCAACATCAATACGCATGCACATAAAGTAAAGGGCTATCGTATTGTTACGATTTCTTTAAAACGTGCAGGCATCGCACCGGGTGATATGACCACCGAAGAAATGAATTTTATTGCAGATCTTGCTGATAAATATACGTTTGGTGAACTTCGCACGACTCACGAACAAAACATTGCTTTGGCGGATGTACCTCAAAAAGATTTGTTCGATGTATGGCAAGCGCTTGAACAACAAAATATGGCGCGTGCACATATCGGCTTTATTACCGATATCATTAGTTGCCCGGGCGGTGATTTCTGTTCACTTGCAAATGCGAAATCAATTCCAATTGCTGAAGCAATTACACGTCGTTTTGATGACTTAGACAAAGTTTATGATCTTGGTCATTTAGATCTAAATATTTCTGGTTGTATGAATGCTTGTGGTCACCACCATGTAGGTAACATCGGTATTTTAGGTGTAGATAAGAAAGGCGCTGAGTTCTATCAAATTACATTAGGTGGTAATTCAGACCATGATGCATCAATCGGTGACATCTTAGGGCCATCTTTTGCAGCAGATGCTGTGCCTGATGTTATTGAAGAAGTATTGAATACTTATCTTGATTTGCGTACTGAAGGTGAGCGTTTTGTTGATACATATCGCCGTGTAGGAATTCAACCATTTAAGGAGCGTGCATATGCTTAATACAGCTCTACCAGTGCTTTATAAAGATGGCACGATTGCAGATAATACTTATCAAATCATTGCTGAAGATGGTGTTATTCCCCAAGGTGATGTTGTGGTCACAACAGCTCAACTCGATCAATTAGCTAACGTTCAAGGCAAAAAAGCTTTGTATGTGACCGTAAATGATTCACCTGAAGAGCACACATTTCCATTAAGTGAACTTGATGCAATCTTCATTGAATTTGCAGGTTTTGGTGATGGTCGTGGTTATTCATTTGCTGCACTATTGCGTCGTCAAGGTTTCCAAGGCGAATTGCGTGCAACTGGTGATGTGTTTAAGGATGTTCTAAATTACTTAAAACGTTCAGGTTTTGATAGTTTTGTGATTAAAGAAGGTAAAGATGTGCAAGAAGCGGCAGCTGGTTTGCAAGACTTTACCAACCCATACCAAGCTTCAACAGCCGTACCACAAGCAAGTTATCAAACTGGTGCTTAAATAGTTTTTAAATATAAAGGCTGAACTCAGGTTCAGCTTTTTTTATGAATAATTTTTAAAAGACTCAACTGAAGAACAACAATGTTAGGTTTAATTTCAAAAATAAATCCTGGTGCTTGGTGGCTACTTTTTGCTATTGCGACAGATGTACTCTCAACATTTTATTCTGCTAAGGGGAATGGCTTAGTCAATAAAACAGCTCAAGGCATTGCTCTGGTTTTGTATATTATTTCTTTTGCATGCGCTGCTATTGCTTTGAAATATATGCAAGCTGGAATCTTATATGTGCTTTGGTCTGGGATAGGTGTATTAGCAACCGCTTTTTTAGCAAAGATTTTTCTTGGTCAGAATATTGATGTGGCAGGATGGGTGGGAATTGGTTTTATTACTGTAGGTTTAATGATTATTGCGCAATATTCCAATATCGATGTTTAAAGCCCTTATAGAAATATTAAGTATCTCTATAAGGGCTGAATATTGAAAATATTAAGTGTCAAGCTGGCAGTTAACCATCCACTTTATACCGAACTGATCGGTAAAAGCGCCGTACAATGCGCCCCAGAACGTTTTTTCTAAAGGCATTTCAATTTGACCATCAACAGATAAAGCATCAAAAAGTTGTTTTGCTTTTTCTTGCTCATCTTTTTCAAGGTTGATCGATATGTAGTGATTATTTCCTTGGGTGAAAACGCTGTTAGGGGTACAAAACTGATCATTTGTATCTGAGGCCATAAGCACAGTGTACTCATTAATCGGTAAAGAAACATGTAGAACCAAATTTTTGTCGGCTTCCGATAACGTCACACCTTCAGGCGCTGGCATATCACCATAACGGCTTAACATACCGAATTCACCACCAAATACTGATTTATAAAAGTTAAAGGCTTGTTCTGCTTGACCTTGGAAATTGAGATAGTGATTGAGTTGCATTGTTATTGTCCATTGTTGTTTTCGTTTAAAGGAATAAGTTAAAACTTAAAAGTGATTTTGTGGGTCATTTTTTGTAGTTTTTTCATAAAAAATCCCACCGAAGTGGGATTTTAAAATAATGAATTTGGATTAAATGAGTTCAATTGCAACTGCTGTTGCCTCACCACCACCAATACAGAGTGCAGCAATACCTTTTTTACCGCCAGTACGTTTCAGTGCATGAATAAGTGTAAGAATAATACGAGAGCCCGTAGAACCTACAGGGTGACCTAGTGCACAAGCACCACCATTGATATTTACTTTCTCTGCATCAAGTTTGAAATCATCAATTGGGCACATGGTAACCATAGCAAACGCTTCGTTAATTTCCCACAGGTCAACATCTTGCGCATTCCATCCCGCTTTTTTAAGCACTTTTTCGATAGCACCAACTGGAGCGATCGTAAATTCTGAAGGATGCTGAGAGTTTGACGCTGTTGCGATAATTTTTGCAAGCGGTTGCAAACCGCGCTGTGCTGCAACTTCACTTGAAGTTAATACTAATGCAGATGCACCATCCGAAATAGAACTTGCATTTGCGGCGGTAATCGTACCGTCTTTTGCAAAAGCTGGTTTGAGTGAAGGAATCTTGTCAATCTTGGCATTTAAAGGTTGTTCATCCTGATCAACAAGGTCATCACCTTTACGACTAGGTACAGTAACTGGAACGATTTCGTCTTTGAAATAACCTTCAGTAATTGCTGTTTGAGCACGTTTTAAAGAGCGAATCGCAAAGTCATCCATTTGTTCACGTGTATAGCCACGAGTATTGGCCATATCTTGAGCAAATGAACCCATTAAACGCCCAGTTTCAGCATCTTCAAGCCCATCAAAGAACATATGATCTTTAATTTCGCCATGGCCCATGCGATAGCCAGCTCGTGCTTTTGGTAAAACATAAGGTGCATTTGTCATAGACTCCATACCGCCAGCAACAACAACTTCAGCACTACCTGCTTTAATCATATCAGCGGCTTGCATAACAGCTTTCATGCCAGAACCACAAAGCTTGTTAATCGTTACTGCACCTGTAGAGTCTGGTAAGCCAGCTTTACGCATCGCTTGACGTGCTGGACCTTGCTTTAGGCCAGCAGGCAGTACACAACCCATAATGACTTCTTCGACATCAGTAGGCTGTAAACCTGCTCGTGCGATTGCTTCTTTAATCGTTACAGCACCTAATTCAGGCGCTGTAAGTCCTGATAGTGATCCTTGAAAACCACCCATGGCAGTACGAGCACCATTTACAATTACGATGTCAGTCATTGTTGTAATCTCCGATTGTTCTTAATCTCAAAATAAGAAATGTTTAAAACCTAGGCAGTATATTGCAAAAATCAAAGAGAGATATCTTCTGCATTAGACTGTAGAGTTCTAACAATTTTTAAGGTCTTCTAAACGGGTGTGTCCCATTTTGCTGAGAATTAATTTAAAGTTTTTAAGCTGGTTATAAGAACAGTAAGTAAAAGTGCCGTTAGATTCGCGTGGGAGTCCTGTGTCGCCCTGAAATACAATACTATTTAGTTTTTTTCCAAACTTTTGAAATTTTAAAGAACCGTAGCGATGAGCAAATTCAACATTGGTTAATACTTCTTCATTATTTTCTCTTTGTAGATTCTGATTCGTGTCTACAAAGCTTATAAGACTTGTATCCCAGTTATTATTACATGTAGACAAATCAACACTTGGGCAAAGTACGACACTCTTATGTCGTAGAATTGCGTCGTATTTGGCTTTTTGTATATGAATTGTGAGTAGTCGAGGCGAATTTTTTAATTCTACAGAAGCCATAAATTGATGATATAAAGGAAGCGCTATAGTGGCCATAATCATAAGAATTGCGAGCGTTATAGCGAGTTCCAACAACGTGAAACCGGGAGATTTAAACATTAAAATTCCTTAATATATAAAGAGGTATTTTGATTTTATGCTTTCTATCAATGATTTATAATGATTTTTATAGTGAGGAAACACAAAATTAAATAAAGGTTATCAGGATGCTAGAATACTGGTAAAATCACCGTAAGCGAAAGAAAGAAGTTGTTCATATTTGCTAGTTGAGTGAAAAATTACCGAATTACAACGGAAATTGTAAGTAATTTTGTCAATAATTTACTTGATTAAAATTATCAAGCACTTGGAAAGTCTATCAAGTGTTTGTATGATTCAAATGTGAATAGCTTAAAAATAATACTGGGGTGAAAATATCTCAGGGGCCAATAAATTTAGGCTGAGCTTGAACAACAATTGTTATCTCTGGAGGATATCCATGAAATTGAGTCGTATTGCACTTGCTATGCTTGTCGCTGCTCCATTAGCTGCTGCTAATGCTGGCGTAACTGTTACTCCATTATTGCTTGGTTACACTTTCCAAGACAGCCAACACAACAATGGTGGTGACAAAGGCGAGTTAACTAACGGACCTGAATTACAAGACGATTTATTCGTTGGTGCAGCTCTTGGTATTGAGTTAACACCATGGTTAGGTTTCGAAGCTGAATATAACCAAGTTAAAGGTGATGTAGATCCTAACTACGGTGAATACAAACAAAAACAAATCAATGGTAATTTCTATGTTACTTCTGATTTAATCACAAAAAACTATGACAGCAAAATTAAGCCATATGTATTGTTAGGTGCTGGTCACTACAAATATGAGTTTGATGATGCTCGTTTAGCATATCATGATGGCGAAGAAGGTACTTTAGGTAACGCAGGTGTAGGTGCTTTCTACCGCTTGAACGATGCTTTATCTCTTCGTACAGAAGCTCGTGGTACTTATAACTTTGACGAAAAATTCTGGAACTATACAGCTCTTGCTGGTTTGAACGTAGTTCTTGGTGGTCACTTGAAGCCTGCTGCTCCTGTAGTGGAAGTTGCTCCAGTTGAACCAACTCCAGTTGCTCCACAACCACAAGAGTTAACTGAAGATCTTAACATGGAACTTCGCGTGTTCTTTGATACTAACAAATCAAATATCAAAGACCAATACAAACCAGAAATCGCTAAAGTTGCTGAGAAGTTAACTGAATACCCTAACGCTACTGCACGTATCGAAGGTCACACAGATAACACTGGTCCACGTAAATTGAACGAACGTTTATCTTTAGCTCGTGCTAACTCTGTTAAATCAGCTCTTGTAAACGAATACAACGTTGATGCATCTCGTTTGTCTACTCAAGGCTTCGCTTGGGATCAACCGATTGCTGACAACAAAACTAAAGAAGGTCGTGCTATGAACCGTCGTGTATTCGCGACAATCACTGGTAGCCGTACTGTAGTTGTTCAACCTGGTCAACAAGCTCAATAATTTGAGTTTTTGAACAGTAAAAAAGCGACTCGTTAGAGTCGCTTTTTTTATTGCGATTTTTAAAATATTTAGTCATTTCTATGTCTCCTTAATAATAATTACTTTCGATCTTGGTTTAAATTATTTACCAAACACCTTTCTTCAATTGCTGTTTAGCGTCTTGTCTATCTCTACGATGTTGAGCACGAGGTTTCTCTGTTTCATGTATTCCACCTTTGTGAAGTAAAGGGGAAAGAGCCACTTGATTACGGACTTTGATTTTTGACATTTCTTTAATTTTCATGTTTTAACCTTTAATACATAAAACTTGTTTAAGTGTGTGAACGACTTCAATGAGGTCTGACTGATTCGCCATGACTTCATCAATGTCTTTATAGGCGCTTGGAATTTCATCGACAACGCCACTTTCTTTACGGCATTCAATACCTTGGGTTTGTTCAATAAGATCTTGCTGATTAAAAAGAACTTTTGCTTTACTTCTGCTCATCTTGCGACCAGCGCCATGAGAACAAGAACAAAATGATTCAGGATTTGCTTTGCCTTTAACGATATAAGATCGTGCTCCCATTGAACCTGGAATAATACCTAACTCATCTAAGCCTGCTCTAATTGCACCTTTTCGGGTAATCAATAGATTTTCGCCAAAATGTGTTTCACGGCTTACATAATTATGATGACAATTAATCGCTTCTTTTGTCATTTGAAAAGAAGGGAGAGGAGGGCGGATCGCTTCTAAAATTAATCGCATCATCTCTTTGCGGTTTTCAAAAGCATATTCTTGTGCCCACTCTACAGCTTCTACATAATCATCAAAACTTTTTGAGCCTTCAGCAAAATAACTTAAGTCTTTATCAGGAACATGGCCAAAGCGATGCTGAGCTTCTTTTTTGGCTAACTCAATAAAGTAAGTACCAATAACATTACCAAGCCCTCTGCTACCTGAATGTAGCATTACCCATACGTCTTGATTCTCATCAATACATAACTCTATAAAGTGATTACCACCACCCAAAGTCCCAAGTTGCTTTTGCCATGTTGCATCAAATTGTCGAAGCATTCGGACAAGACCAGGATGCTTTTTGATAATTGGTTCTAAGCATTTTTCAAGTGGAATAATGCTAGAAGCTTTCGCTTTGACTTGTTTATGCAAAGCAAAGCCAACAGGGACTTTACGTTCAATTGCATCACGCAAACGACTTAAGTTATCAGGTAATTGTGAAGCCTTTAAACTCAAGCGAATTGCATTCATCCCACATCCAATGTCAACTCCTACAGCAGCAGGAATAATGGCGTGTTTGGTTGGAATAACACTACCTACAGTAGTGCCTTTACCCACATGCACATCAGGCATAACTGCAATGTGAGAATAGATGAATTGCAGCTGAGCCATTTTTTTGAGTTGTTCTATACTTTCACTATCTATATCTTGAGTAAAAATTTTAACAGGGACACCATAGAGTGCCTCCTTGTTTAATATTTTTTGTATGCCCATAATTTTTCTCTTATTTTTCCGTCCGAATAGGCATAAAAAAACCTAGCGAATGCTAGGTTCTAAGTTTAAGCATTCGGACAAGTGGTGTGAATTTGTACACTTGTCCGTGAGCTGACATCGTGCCAAATTATTTAATCTGTTTTACCTTGTACTAATGGCATGATGTCCTCCTTATTTAAAAGTGCCGTTGAAAATCTGAACGGCATTTTACGCTTTTTAAATCAAAGATCAAGCTTTTGATCTTTGATTTACTTTAATGACCAGTTTTAATCTTGCTCAGGTTTGACGTTCATTTGATCGTAAGAGATCAATTTGGTTTTATTTTTCCACTTATAACCTAACCAAATGATCAAGAACAGTGGCAAGCTAATATAGGTTGAAAGTAAGCCTAACCAATCAATTTTTCCACCTAAAATGGCTTGGTAGTTCTGCCCTAAGATAATGATTGAGCAGAGAATAAATGCAAACCAGGGTGCAAATGGGAAAAATTTGGCACGATATGCTAAATCTTCTAATTTATAGCCTTGAGCAATATATCCTTTACGGAAACGATAATGTGAAATCGCAATTCCTAACCAAACAATAAAACCGCACATACCCGACATATTGAGTAGCCAGTTAAATACTTGCTTTTCTCCAATAAATGTTGTGAGGAAGCAAAAAGCGGCAATAAATGTGGTGGCATAGAGCGCATTCATCGGAACGCCACGACCATCGAGTTTTCCAAACCACTTTGGTGCACGGCCTTCTTGAGCCATTTTAAACAACATACGAGTTGAGGAATACATGCCTGAATTACCTGCTGATAAAATAGCAGTAAGAATGACAGCATTCATTAAACTCGCAGCAAAAGCAAAACCTACTCTTTCATAAAGCAATGTAAATGGAGAAAGCGCGATATCTTCAGTGGCTGCTGCTTGCAATAAATTCGGGTCATCATAGGCAATCAGGGTGCCGATAATGAAAATACATAGGATATAGAATAATAAGATTCGCCAGAAAATCTGTTTGATTGCAAGTGGAATTGTCTTCTTTGGATCTTTTGATTCGCCAGCAGCAACCCCAACCATTTCAGTTCCTTGGAAAGAGAATCCGGCAATCATTGCTACACCAATCATGGCTTGTAAACCGCCTACAAAAGGTGCCTCTTTGTAAGTCCAGTTCCCGAATGTTGCAACACCTGGAGTTAGCATAATCTTGATGATCATGGCTAAGCCAATAATAATAAATGCAACAATTGCAATCACTTTTACCATTGAGAACCAGAATTCGCTTTCGCCAAATCCCTTTACTGTCATCGCGTTAATCATAAAAATAACGGCAAGGAATAAAGCACTCCAATAGAATCCCGGAATATCAGGGAACCAGAACTTCATAATAAACTGGACTGCAACAAGTTCAAATGCAACCGTAATTGCCCAGTTATACCAATAGTTCCAGCCTAGAGCGAAACCAAAGCCTTCTTCGACATAACGACTGCCGTAAGTAAAAAAGGCACCGGATGTTGGTGTGTGAGTTGCAAGCTCACCTAAGCTGGTCATTAAGAAGTAAATCATAATGCCAATGAGTGAATAGGCGAGTAGCGCTCCACCAGGGCCAGCGTTTGCAATGGTTGATCCAGAAGCAAGGAAGAGGCCTGTACCAATGGAACCACCAATGGCGATCATATTCAGATGACGAGCCCCAAGCTTACGCTGGAGTTTTTCAGGAGCATGTGTTTCGCTCATGGAGATTCCTTACATAGTTTGTTATGCACAGGCATATAACACCTTAAAGCCTTGATGATCAGTTTTAATCTGGCACTGACCAAAGTGCTTCTCAATTAAGATCGGATAGTTTAAAAAACGGTTTGCTACAATCCATAGCTCACCTGATGCCTTTAAATGTTTTTTAGCGTTCTGGCAGAGTCCTTCACTTGCATCATAGTTGGTATGAATACCCTGATGAAAAGGGGGATTACTGACAATGGCATCGAGTTCTGTTGGAGCGTCTGCAATTCCTGTAACAGGCTGCAATCTCAACTGGTCTGAACCTATTCCATTTCGACTAAAAGTCATTTCCGTTGACCGTAAAGCGAAAGCATCAATATCTAGGGCATGAATAATATTACTTGAATTTATTTTTGCCAAATAGCAACTGATAATTCCAGCACCACACCCGAAGTCGGCAATTCTACCTGATTTCACCTGATTAAGATAAGGGAGTAAAACAGCAGTTCCGACATCTAGATGATTTTGACTAAATACACCGGGAAGGGCACAAATCGTAAGCTCTTGTTCATTAACATGAACAGTGTAAGTTTTAAGCCAACTTTCGAGAGGTTTAAGCTGTTCTGTTTTTTCAATCTTTAAGTGCCATAGCTGACAGTGACGTGCACTATCAAGTTTAAGTACTTTGCCGAAGCTTTGTAATTGTTTGGCAGCGCGTTCAACACCACCTTTTTTTTCACCTACTAAAAAAACAGACTGAGCAGTTTTAAGATTGCTCATTACGACATGCAATATGTAATTTAACAGTTCTTTAGATTTGGGAACAAAAATGACAGCTTGATCGAATTCTTGTAATGGAAACTCAACTGAGAAATGCGCATTTGTTCCACTATTTATAAAGCTCTGGTAGTCAGCATGGTTCCATGTCCAGACTGACGCATCAATATCAGCTGGTAGTTGACTAACTAAGGCATCATTCGGTGCATTAATGAACAAGATTCTACCTTTTAAATAGTCTTGCTGTCTTAATATCACTTCACTTCTAGGATCCATGTACATCTCTCATGAAGAAGAATGCCCAGTGGAAACTGGGCAGTAATCAAAATTAAAAAAATAGTTATTTATGTGTTTCAGGAAGTACAACATTTAAAATTAATGCTGCTATACCACCCGTCGCTACGCCAGAGCTAAAAATATTTTTAAATAATTCTGGTAGGTGTTCCAAAATTTGAGGAACTTGAGCAACACCCAAACCTAATGCAAGTGAAATTGCGATAATCAAAAGTGCTCTGCGATCAAGGTGAATCGATGAAAGAATGTTAATACCTGATGCAGCAACCGCACCGAACATGACCATCACAGCACCACCTAAAACTGCTTGAGGAACTGCTTGTATTACACCAGCTACTGCTGGAAATAAACCCAATAAAATAAGTAAAGCAGCAATCCAGATACCCACATAACGACTTGCAACCCCAGTGAGTTGGATTACACCATTATTTTGAGCAAAAACAGAACTTGGGAAAGTATTAAATAATCCAGCTAATAAAGAGTTTGCACCATTTACTAAAACACCGCCTTTAATGCGTTTCATCCATTCTGGACCATTAACGGGTTGGTTTGAAAGTTTACTGGTTGCAGTCACGTCACCAATCGCTTCTAAAGATGTAACTAAATAGATAAAAGCCATTGGAATGAATAAGCCCCAAGAAAAGCTTAAACCAAAGTGCATTGGCGTTGGAATCTGTACAAGAGGCGCATCTTTAATACCTGAGAAATCTAGGTAACCCATAAATCCTGCAAGAATGTAACCAATTACTAAAGCAATTAAGATTGCTGAACTTTTAATCCAAACCACCCGAATGCGGTTTAGCACAATAATAATAGCAAGTACGGTACATGACATAATAAGGTTGTCTGCACTTGCAAAAGTATGGTCTTGCATGGCTTGGTAGCCACCACCCATACTAATCAAGCCTTCCTTAATAAGCGTTAAGCCAATTAATAGAACAACAATACCAGTCACCAAGGGAGTAATTAATCTTTTTACCCATGGAAGAATTTGCGAAACACCCATTTCAATAAAGGAGCCAGCAATTACTACACCAAAAATTGCAGCCATAACTTGGTTTACAGGAGTTCCTGCGGCAACCATTGCACTACCAATACCAATAATTGGTCCAATAAAGTTAAAGCTTGTGCCTTGTACAATCAGAAGACCTGCACCAAACGGGCCGACTTTTTTACATTGAAGAAATGTAGCAATACCCGAAATCACCAAAGACATAGATAAAATCATGTTAGTTTCGGTGCGTGATACGCCTAAAGCTAAACAAATTAAAAGCCCTGGTGTAACAATTGGTACAATAATCGCAAGCAAATGCTGGAAAGCTGCTAAAAAAGCGATCAAAGGTTTTGGTCGATCATCTAAGCCATAAACAAGGTCAAGATGGTCTTGAGAGTGTTGATTGGACATGGGTGTAGGTACGCCGCAATTTCGCAAATTGGCGCTATTCTAATCGAGATACCTATCTTTACAAAACGAAATACAGGCTATTGGAAAATTTTTTTGTCAATGTCAATAAACTGTCACTACTCAAGAGTAGTGTTTTTCTGTATAATTTGCCCTCAAATTTCAGGCGTTTCGAATTTTCATGTCAGATATCAAAAATCTCCGTAATATCGCAATTATTGCGCACGTCGACCACGGGAAAACCACACTTGTCGATAAACTACTTCAGCAATCTGGTGCTCTCGGTGAACGAGCAGGCGAGATTGAGCGTGTCATGGACTCAAATGCGCTTGAAAGTGAACGTGGTATTACCATTCTTGCAAAGAACACTTCTATTACTTGGTTAGATAAACGTACTGATACAACTTACCGTATCAACATCGTGGATACCCCGGGACACGCCGACTTCGGTGGTGAAGTAGAACGTGTTATGTCGATGGTTGACTGCGTATTACTTTTAGTTGACTCTCAAGAAGGCCCAATGCCACAAACTCGCTTTGTGACACAAAAAGCCTTTGCTCGTGGTTTAAAACCAATTGTTATTATTAACAAAGTTGACAAACCAAGTGCACGTCCAGATTGGGTTATTGATCAAGTATTTGATTTATTTGATAACCTTGGTGCAACTGATGAGCAATTAGATTTCCCAATCGTTTATGCATCAGGTTTACGTGGTGTAGCGGGTCCTGCTCCAGAAGAACTTGCAGAAGACATGACTCCGTTGTTTGAAACGATTGTAGATATCGTTGAACCACCAGCAGTTGACGTTGATGGTCCATTCCAAATGCAGATTTCATCACTTGACTATAACAGCTTCGTAGGTGTTATCGGTGTTGGTCGTATTCAACGTGGTTCAGTAAAATTAAATACTCCTGTTACTGTAATTGACAAAGAAGGCAATACACGTAACGGTCGTATCTTAAAAATCATGGGTTACCATGGTTTAGAGCGTATTGATGTTGAGTCAGCATCTGCTGGTGATATCGTATGTATTACTGGTATCGACGCACTTAACATTTCTGACACGATTTGTGATCCGAAAAATGTTGAAGCATTACCAGCTTTATCTGTAGATGAACCTACAGTATCTATGACTTTCCAAGTAAACAACTCTCCGTTTGCTGGTAAAGAAGGTAAGTTCGTAACTTCACGTAATATCCGTGAACGTCTTGATCGCGAATTAATTCATAACGTAGCTTTACGTGTTGAAGACACTGACAGTCCAGACCGTTTCAAAGTATCTGGCCGTGGTGAACTTCATCTTTCAGTTTTAATTGAAAACATGCGTCGTGAAGGTTTCGAAATGGGCGTATCTCGTCCACAAGTAATCATCAAAGAAATTGATGGTGAAAGACAAGAGCCTTATGAAAACGTAACTTTTGACGTTGAAGAACAGCATCAAGGTGCTGTAATGGAACAAATGGGTCATCGTAAAGGCGAGATGACCAATATGGAAGTTGACGGTAAAGGCCGTATCCGTATTGAAGCAACTGTACCTTCACGTGGTTTGATCGGTTTCCGTTCTGAATTCTTGACCATGACTTCTGGTACAGGGATCATGACTTCAAGCTTCTCGCATTATGGTCCTGTTAAACAAGGTACTGTTGCGAAACGTCAAAACGGTGTATTGATCTCTATGGTTCAAGGTACTTGCTTGGGCTATGCATTGTTCAGTTTACAAGACCGTGGTCGTTTATTCGCTAAACCACAGTTAGAAGTTTACGAAGGTATGATCGTGGGTATTAACTCTCGTTCAGACGATATGGTTGTAAACCCGACTAAAGCGAAACAATTAACTAACGTTCGTGCATCTGGTACAGATGATGCTTTAACTTTAGTACCTGCAATTGAATATACGCTTGAACAAGCGCTTGAATTCATTGAAGACGACGAATTAGTTGAAGTAACACCTAAATCAATCCGTATCCGTAAGCGTTATTTAACTGAAAATGAACGTAAACGTAATCGTGATAAATAATTTTTCTTAATTGAAAAAGAAGAAACCGCTAAATTAATTTAGCGGTTTTTTTAATCGTTATATTTGAAGTTAAAGTAAGCTTAAAATCATATTTTTCTTGTAAACGAATATGTTGTTAAAGTGTGAAATAGCTTTCTTTTTTTGATAAAAATATTAAATTATCAATATCATGGCGAGAACTATCTAATTCGATAAGATGCCAATGAAAAAGAAAAATATGACGTGTTTCTGCCCCCGACATCTGGAGATGTTTAGATGAGTATTATTCAAGAATTTAAAGAATTTGCCGTTAAAGGCAATATGATGGATTTAGCCATTGGTGTGATTATTGGTGGTGCTTTTGGCAAAATCGTGGACTCTTTAGTGAAAGATATTATCATGCCACTTATCACTGTAATTACTGGTGGTGGTGTTGATTTTTCACAAAAATTCATTGTATTAGGTGCAAACCCTAATAACTTGCAATCTTTAGATGCTTTGCAAAAAGCAGGTATTAATGTTTTAACTTATGGTAATTTCCTCACCATTTTAATTAACTTTATTATTCTGGCGTGGGTTGTGTTCTTAATGGTGAAATTATTAAATAAACTTCGCCGTAATAAAGAAGAGCCAGAGGCTCCAGCTGCAACTCCAGAAGACATTCAATTGTTGCGTGAAATTCGTGATGAGTTAAAAAAGCAAGCTTAATAAGATTTGAAATAAAAAACGGTGCCTTGAGTACCGTTTTTTATTACTTAGTATTTTATGTTGTACTAAAACTATTGGTAACATTGCCAGTAGAGAGAATTTCAACTCAGCATATTGTAAAAGGTATATAAATTAATGAATCAGCTTTTTGTGTATGGCACTTTATGTCCGAATAAAGCAAATGCTCATATTCTTGAACAAATTGGCGGTAGTTGGACCAAAGCCAGTGTAAGAGGTGTGATTCATATTTTAGATTGGGGGCCAGACAAAGGGTTAAAAGCGCTTGAGTTAGATTCGGAAGCAGATTGGGTAGAGGGCTATTTGTTTAGCACAGAAAAACTTGCTGAAAACTTGCAGATGCTTGATGACTTTGAGGGTTTTCAATACCAACGTGTCATCGCAAATATAAAATTAGAATCAGGCGATTATGTTAAAGCCTGGACATATCAGCTGAATGCACAGGCTTCTGAAAAACGATAGTTAAAATTATGGAATCAACGTAAGCTGCCCATTCTAAATTTAACTTCTAAAAGATGATAGCCAAACTGGCTTTTGATTGGACCTTGTAACACACGTTCAGCAGCTGTAAAAACAACTTTGTCGATGACGGGCACCAATTGCCCTTTTTTGACTTCACCAAGTTCACCACCACGTTTTGCCGAATTACAGGTAGAGTATTGCTTGGCAAGTTTGGCAAAGTCAGCGCCACTTTGAAGCTTCTTTTTTAGCTGCTCAGCTAAGTCTTTATCTTTAACTAAAATATGTCGGACAATTGCTGTTTGCATGTTGTCTTCCTCCAAAAAATTAAGGCTTTCTCAGCTTTTTAAGCGGTTGGCACTGTGGGCAAAATACACTGGCACGCTGACCAAGTTTTAAGTTTTCTAATGTGGTTTCACAGTTAACACACATTTCTCCAGCACGACCGTAAGCAAGAAGTGTTTGCTGGAAATAACCATTTTCTCCCATGGCATTGCTGTAGTCTCTTAATGTCGAGCCACCTAAATCAATTGCCGACTTTAAAATGCGTTTAATCTCGACAACAAGTTTTTCAATTTGTTGCATAGTCAAATCGCCAGCAGGCTGAGCTGGGTGAATGCCTACATTAAATAAGCTTTCAGTTGCATAGATATTGCCTACACCAACCACTACATGATTATCCATGAGTGCAATTTTTATGCCGACAGACTTATTCTTGAGCTTAGAAGCTAAATATTCTGCATGAAAATCAGTACTTAAAGGTTCAGGCCCTAAAGTATCTATGAGTTTGCCTTGAGTCTCGGGATTAAGCCAAAGAATACAACCGAAACGGCGAGGGTCATGGTAACGTAATTGCTGATCTTCAAATTGAATAATCAGATGGTCATGCTTTCTCAGTTCGTCATTTGGCTCGGTTAGACGAAAGCTTCCTGACATGCCTAAATGCCAAAGCATTTGATCTTGTTCAAACTTTGCCAAAATATATTTTGAACGTCGATTTAACCCAATGAGACGTTGCCCAACAAGTTTCTGAACATCATCTGGTATAGGCCAGCGTAAGCTAGGATTGCGTACTTCAACACTTAGAACTTTTTGATTCAATAATGGAAATAAACTGGTTTTGGTGGTTTCGACTTCGGGTAACTCAGGCATGCCAACTCGCAGAATTAACAGATATACTGGATTAATCAAGTATAACGTGTGGTATGTAATATTTCAGAGATTACTATGTCAGATATTTTACCATTAAGCTGGTTTCAACGTGAAACCTCAGAAGTAGCTTATGATTTAATCGGCTGCGTATTGTGTAAGCGACAACCTGATGGCCAAGTGATCCGCTGTACAATTAGTGAAACTGAAGCTTATTTGGGCGTTCGTGATAAAGCTTGCCATAGTTACAATGACAAACGCACCGCTCGAACAGAGGTAATGTATTGCTCTGGTGGCATGATTTACGTCTATTTAATTTATGGCATGTATGAAATGCTCAATCTTATTACTCAGACAGAAGGTGTGCCTGAAGGGGTAATGATTCGTTCTGCATTTTTAAATAGTGCTTCAACTAAAAAAGACTATAAGCTTTTAGCTGGACCCGGCAAATTGACACGCTATTTAGGGATTGATCGGACTTTAAAAGGACAAACCTTGGGAGAGGAGTCTGGACTGTGGGTTGAAGCGGCATCAACGCAACCAGAAGTAGTTCTAACGCCACGGATTGGAATTGATTATGCCGAAGAAGCAAAACATTGGCCTGAACGATATTGCTGGAAAGATCATCCATCTTTGAGTCGATAATTTTAATCTGGAAATCAATTTTTAGATATTGGTGAAGAGTGTTCCAGATTTACAACAATGCAGATCGAATTCAATATCCAGACAAGACACCGCTTTTTGTTATCATAACTACAATATAAATAAAGGAAATAAGCATGTCCTTATTACGCTTAGACCGACTGCATTACTGTATTTTGATGAGTATGGGCTGTATTTCTAGCCCACTTGTTTGGGCAGAAGATTTAACACAAGACGTAACTGTATTGCCAACATTACATGTGGAAGCAACCCGTACCGATACAACCTATTTGCAGACACCGGCCTCGGTTTTTCGGATAGATGCACCTCAAGTTGATACTTCTTCACAAGTAAATTTAACCGAAGTTGTGAAAGGTGTACCGAGTTTGCAGATTCGTAATCGTGAAAATTATGCCCAAGATTTACAGCTCTCTATGCGTGGTTTTGGTGCACGCTCTACTTTTGGTGTCCGTGGTATTCGCCTTTATGTCGACGGTATTCCTGCAACAATGCCGGATGGACAAGGCCAAACGTCTAATATCGATTTAAGTAGTCTGGACCATGTTGAAGTTCTAACAGGACCTTTTTCTTCACTTTATGGAAACTCATCGGGTGGGACAATTTTAACTTCTACTAAAGAAGGGCAAGGCAAAGATTCAATTGAGCTGAGCTATTCGGGAGGCAGTCACGATAAAAGCCGAGCAGGGCTCGTGCTACAAGGTGGAGCAAAGGGTGCGAATGAACCAAGCTATGTTATTAGTTCATCGTATTTCGATACTGATGGTTACCGAGAACATAGCGGTGCAGAAAAAGTACTAAATAATGCAAAGCTCAGTTGGAATCTTGATGATGGTAGTAAAATCAACTGGGTAACCAACTACGTAAAAATTCATGCAGACGATCCGCAGGGACTAACGCATGACCAGTGGAATGCTAATCCAAAGCAACAAGTTCCATTTTTAAAGCAATTTAATGTCCGTAAAGATATTGAACAAACTCAAACGGGTGTGACATGGGCTAAACCGATTAATGATAAAAATGAACTGTATGCTATGGCATATTTAGGTAATCGCCAAGTCACTCAATATCAATCTATACCTAAAGGTGAAGTGAAGCTAGAAGAGGGTAAGCCTATTTATTCAGGTCAAGCCAGCCCAAAGCATGCTGGTGGAGTCATTGATTTTGAGCGTAATTATTATGGCGCTGACTTCCGCTGGACGGGTAAAGAGTTACTTCCAAATACTACTCTAAGCATTGGTGTTGCACTTGATATAATGGATGAAGAACGTAAAGGCTTTGAAAATTTTAATGTAAACAATGTTTATGGTGTTAAAGGTAATTTACGCCGTGATGAAGATAATACTTTGTGGAATATCGATCCCTATTTACAAGCGTCATGGCAGTTCTTACCAACGTGGCGTTTAGACACGGGGGTACGCTATAGCAATGTCCATTATAAATCAAAAGATCATTTTACTTCAGGACCTGATCAGTATGGAACTGTGAACGGTGATGATAGTGGCAAAACAAATTACGATAAAGTTTTGCCCTCTGCTGCTTTAAGCTGGCAAATTTTACCTGAACTGATGGCCTATGTGAGTTATGCCAAAGGATTTGAAACGCCAACTTTTACTGAAATGGCATATCGTCCAGATGGAGAAAGTGGTTTTAATTTTGATTTAACGGCATCAACAAGTGATACCTATGAAACAGGCTTAAAATCACAAAACCAATTAGGTGATTTTACTTTGGCAGTTTTTCAAACTAAAACCAAAGATGACATCGTTTCTGCAGGTAACTCAAATGGCCGATCAACCTTCCGCAATGCAGATAAAACCTTACGTGAAGGCGCCGAGTTTGCATGGAATAAAAAGTTGTGGCGAGATTTAACAGCGACTGCAAGCTATACATATTTAGATGCAACTTTTGATGCTGATATTCCAGCTTTAGGAAGTATTGCTCAAATTCCAGCGGGCAATGCTATCCCTGGAATTGCTAAAAACCAAGCTTATGCCTCTTTAGCTTGGCAGCCATCGCACGGTCTATATGGCGGTGTAGATGTACAGTATATGGATAAAGTATACGTGAATGATACCAACAGTGACGCAGCACCAAGCTACAGTGTAACCTCAGCTAATGTGGGTTATGCATGGGTAATGGGCGACTGGAAAGTGAATAGCTTTGCCCGTGTAGATAACCTATTTGATAAAAACTATGCAGGTTCAGTGATCGTAAATGATTCAACTCAACCAGTTGGACGCTACTTTGAACCAGCGGATGGGCGTAACTGGAGTGCAGGTTTACGTGTAATTAAGCAATTCTAGGAATTAAAAATGGCAAAATTATTTGAAACGGTTAACTTTGGTTCACTACAACTGGTCAATAGAATTGTAATTGCTCCGATGTGCCAATATTCGGCAACAGATGATGGTGAAATTACCTATTGGCATGAACAGCAATGGGCAAATTATGCATTATCTGGCGCTGGGCTTTGTATTGTAGAGGCGACTGCTGTACAACCTGAAGGTCGGATTAGCTATGCTGATCTTGGGCTTTGGAATGATCAACAACGTGACAAAATTAAAACGTTGTTAGCTAAGGTTCATACACTTTCACCAATGCCATTTGGAATTCAGTTAGCACATGCAGGGCGTAAAGCATCTACTGAAAAACCGTGGTTAGGTAAAGGTCAGATTGCAAAAGATCAGCCTCATGGTTGGCAAACGGTTGCACCAAGTGAAAGTACTTTTTCTGTTCATGATGCAGCACCCCATGCTTTGACCATTGCTGAGATTAAACAGGTTCAACAAGACTTTGCAGCAGCTGCAAAACGTGCTGTAGAAGCTGGGTTTGAGTTGATTGAAGTTCATGCTGCACATGGTTATTTACTTCATCAATTCTTATCGCCAATTGCCAATCAGCGTACTGATGAATATGGCGGTTCTTTAGAAAACCGTATGCGTATGACTCTTGAGGTTCTTCAGGCAATTAAACTCGCTGTACCTGAAGGTTATCCTGTTGGTGTTAGACTCTCTGCGACTGATTGGTTAGAGAGCATCGAGCACTGGGATGTTGAATCTACAGTGGGTTTATCAAAAGCTTTAGAGCAATTGGGCGCAGCCTATGTGCATGTGTCTAGTGGTGGTTTGCACGAGCATCAATCTATTACGATTGGGGCAGGTTACCAAGTTCCATTTGCTGAGCAAGTCAAAAAGCATGTGTCCATTCCAGTTATTGCTGTAGGGTTAATTACTGAGCCAGAACATGCCGAACAAATTTTGGAAAACCAGCAAGCTGATGCTATTGGTCTTGCTCGTGCAATGTTGTACGACCCAAGATGGCCTTGGCATGCAGCAGCGGCTTTAGGGGCAGAAGTGAAAATTGCACCTCAGTATTTACGTTGCCAACCACATGGATTAAAACAACTTTTTAACTCTTTTTAATTGTATTGGGCAAAGTCATCTTTGCCCATTTTTCTTTCGCTAAGTGAGGACGGTCAGTGGTTTTTCAGGTTATTTTACCTATCTTGATATTGCTATTGATGGGCTATGTTTGTGTCCTCATTAAATTGGTAACACCTGAACAGATCAGGGCTCTTAGCGCATTTGTAATTAAAATTTCCTTACCAGCTTTTTTAATCCATTCCTTGGCAAATAAAAACTTACAAGACATTTGGCACCCAGCTTATTTTCTTGCGTATGGCGGTGGATCTTTAATTTTATTTTTCTTGGCTTTTATTCTCTATCGAAAATATTTTAAAAATAGTTTAACCCATAGCGCCGTGATTTCGATGGGCGCATCTATGTCCAATACTGGATTTATGGGAACAGCTATTTTAACCATGTTGATAGGTAATCATGCTGCTATTTATATTTCTTTAACACTCATCATTGAAAATTTATTGATTGTGGCGCTGATGCTCATTCTGGCCGAAGCTGGTTTACATCAACAACAAAATCTTTTACCGCTGTTAAAACAGACTTTTTTAAACTTACTCAAGAACCCTGTCATTATCGCTATTTTGGTTGGGATGGGATGCATTCTTTTAGATGTTAATCTTCCTGCAACGCTTGACCAATCTTTAGAGTTACTTGGGCGTACAGCTTCGCCTTTGGCCTTGTTTGCAATTGGCGGAAGTTTAGTAGGTATTGGAATAACAACGGTAAACATAGAAAGTGTTTTGTTAGCGACATTTAAAGTTGTGCTAATGCCATCTGTTATTTTTACACTTTTTTTAATAACTCCAAATGTAAGCCGTGAAATGCTTTACGCAGGAACATTAATCGCTGCTTTACCAATGCCGATTGCTTTCGGAATTTTTGGACAAGCCTATGGCTTAAATGAAAAAGCGTTAACACCGCTTATGATTAGTACAATTGTCGGTTTTATTGGGGTGAGCTGGCTTATTGCTTTGTGGTGGTAAAAGAAAAGCCCCATAAGGGGGCTCATCATTTATTATTTTTTCGGTGCTGGCTGTGCGGGAGCATTTGCAGCCTGTTTGCTCTTTTCTGCAATAATCTTATCAACCGAAGCTAACGATTCTTTAGCATTTGGAACATTTTGATTGGCAAGTTCAGTAAAGATTTTTTTAGCCTGTGGTAAGTTTTGTGGAATGATATTGCCATTCGCCATCATGGTTGCTAAAGCCATAGACGCAGGCGCATAGCCTTTTTGAGCAATTGACTGTAAAGCTTCGATACCTTGGCGTTTCATTAAAGGATTTTTATTTTCAACCCCTTGGCTAATGTCATAGAGTGCTTTGACCTGAATAGCAGGGTAGTTACCTTTTCGAATTAAAGGCGCCAATTTTTGAAGGGCAATTTGATGTGACTGCGGTTTTTTCTGAGCAAATAAAATTGTCGCAATTTTCACAGTTGCATCATCAGAACCTTGAGCCGATGCCTTTTGAACATATTGACTGAATTTGTTGCTGTCTTTGGCAACCCCTAATTCACCAGTCTCATAAATTTGTGCAAGTGTGTAACTCGCTTGGGCGTAACCTTTATTTGAAGCATCCTCATAATATTTAAGAGCTTTAGAAGAGTCTTTTGCTGTACCTTGGCCCATTTGAGTCATATAGCCTAAGTTATAGATAGCTTGGGCATTACCTGTTTGGGCGAGGCGTTGCATTTCTTGAAATGCAGCGGAGTAGTTTTTTGCTGCGTAGAGTTGTTCAGCTTGTTTAAAAACATCGGTTTTAGCAGCAGTCGCTGTGTTATCAGCTGCAAAAATTGATGCACTTGAAAGGGTGATTAGGCTTGCGATTAGTAATTTCTTCATTTCTTTTTAACCTTTTACTTCGTAGCTACATCAATCCATTGATGCATGAAAGAGTTTCAATTTCTCATCATAAATATTGATTGCTGAAAGTAAACAGCCGATTTGTATATAAAGCACTGCACTTTGGGCAAATTGTGGAGAAAAAATACCCACTCACATTCATATAACGGAGTGGGTAATATTATTATTTTGCTGACTGAAGTAATGCTTCAATTTGTTTGGCATCACTTGGTACACCAGAGAGTCTTTGGCCATCTTGCAAGAACAGGGTAGGTGTTCCATCGATATTTAATTTTTGACCTAAAGCAATATTTTTCTGAATTGGGCTTGAGCAACTTTTGCTATTAGTCGGTAATTTGCGATTAAGCATATAGTTTGTCCAAGCTTCTGCCGGATTCTTTGAACACCAGATTTGATTTGAAACTTTTTCAGCATTTGGATGCAAACTAGTAAGAGGATAAAGGAACACATATACGGTTACGTTATCAACACCAACCATATTTTGTTCTAGGCGCTGGCAATAAGGGCAATCTGGATCACTAAAGACATAGAGCGTACGTTCGCCTTTACCTTTTACATATTTAATCGCCTGATTTAATGGCAAACTTTTAACGTCAATCTTACCCAATTCGGCAATACGTTCTTCAGTCATATTTTTTTGTTGTTTGATGTCGACTAAATTACCAACAAAAAAGTACTTCGCATCTTGATTAGTATAAACAATACGGCCGCTTGTATAGACTTCATAAATGCCTTGCACAGGCGATTGATAAACACCTTTTACAGGCAAATCGGGATAATTCGTCTTAAGATTTTGTTCAAGGGTTTTAACATCAGCATGAGCAGAACCGAAAATAGCCAGACTCAACATGAGTGTAGCAAGTTTAGTTTTCATCTTTTTTCTCTTTAATTTCAACAGGGCTAATGATGGCATATAAAGCTTAAAAAATTGATGTTCTAATCTAATGAAATCATTAGTGTTTTGTATCTATAAAAAAGCCCACTAACTTAGCAGTGGGCAGTTTGGACTAATAAAAATTATTATTGTGGTCTTGCAACATCACCACTTAAAGCTTCAGGTAACTCAAGAACTTGAAGTCCTAACTCTTGTAGAGCAGCAGGTTTAGCAACAACTAAAGCAAGATAGCTTTCATCATTTGCAATACTATTGACGACTTCAACATCGTTATTTAATTGAGTTGCTGAAGCAGGCGCTTCACCTGTGCCTTGTACAAGATGTAACCAGTGTTTTGGTTTTGCTTTAAACCAAAGACGCGCCACAATTTCCTGACCTAAGTAACAACCTTTGTCGTAATTGACGCCTTCACGTTGATGTAAACGCAATTCTTGGGGCTGGAATTCATGTTCAGTAGCCTGTGTAATCCAAGCTTGACCAGTCATAATGGCTTGTTTTTGCCATTCTGAAATATCAGTTTCAGCAGTAGTGAATTCAGTTTGATGATTCACAACTTTTGGGAACACAGCGCCTTGTTCACTTAAGGTCATTTTTGAAAAGGCGCCATATTTTTTAATGTGCTTGGCAAACTCTTCAGCTTGATCTTGAGTAACTACAATTTCAAAACTTTCAGGATTCATCTTCTTTAGCCATAAGCCAAAATGAATACGACCTTTAAGATCACAAATAGCTGTATAGCGAGTTTCATTTTCAGCTAAACGTTCAGTATCTACAGTAACTTGGCCTTGTAAAAACTTTTGTGCATCTACACCGTTTAAAGCATATGAGGAGAAAGCGAGCAGACTCATGATTAATCTCAAATTCAATATGTTTCTTTATGATTGCTGACTATTTTGCTCCATTTTTACTAAAAAATCAGCCATAGTTTTCGTAATTTGAGTTTGTCCTGAAGCTGGCTTTTTTGTTTAAAAAAACACCAAAAATATACGTTCGGATAAATCGGAAGGTTTAAGCTAATAGCCATAATTTCAATAATTTTAAGGAAATTAAAATAAGGAGAATATGATGGCAACAGGTACAGTGAAATTTCATCGCGTGTTTAAGGCACCAGCCGAGCGAGTCTATCGTGCATTTTTAGATCCAGATGCTTTAGTCAAGTGGTTACCGCCCCACGGTTTTACTGCGAAAGTTCATAGTTTTGATGCAAATGTTGGTGGCTCATACAAAATGAGTTTTACCAATTTTTCAACAGGTTCAACCCATGCTTTTGGCGGAACATATGTGGAATTAGTTCCAAATGAACTAATTCGCTACAACGATCAATTCGATGACCCAAATTTACCCGGGACTATGCAGGTTACTATTACATTAAAAAGCGTATTGGTAGGTACAGAAGTGCATATTACGCAAGAAGGAATACCTGAAGTTATTCCTGTGGAAGCCTGCTATTTAGGGTGGCAAGAATCCCTATCTTTGCTTACCTTATTGATTGAAGCTGAAATTCCAGATCAATAAAGTTACTCTGCTTTTCTTATAAAAAAGAGTAGGTCGTATGACCTACTCTTAACATAGTTCTAGTTGGTTTTGTTGTTCCAATAGCTTAACTATGGCTGAAAAATCGACTTGTTGTGCATCGGGTTTGGAAACCTGATTAAACTGTTGCTGAATAAGACTAAAAGCTGGAAGTTCCAAATTATTTTGAGTAACGAGATTTAGTGCAATTCCAATATCCTTTTGTAATAAATCTAATGCAAAAGTTTTTTCAAATTTGCGGTTTAAAATACGTTGCATCATGATATGTTCTGAAACATTACTTTTGCCACTAGAGTGGTTAATACAGTTCATTGCGGAGTGTAAATTTACGCCTTGAGATTTAAGGATACTTAATCCCTCTGCCAACGCCCAAAGATGTGTTGCCATTAATGTGTTATTGATGGCTTTTACTGCAAAGGCAGCACCACTTTCGCCGACATATTCAACTAAATTAGCAAATGCTTGAATGATTGGTTTTGCTCTTTTAAAAGCAGACTCGTCACCTCCGACCATTACCGTGAGAGTTCCTCGTTCAGCTCCAATCGTTTGTCCTGAAACTGGTGCATCTAAATAATCAACTCCATTTACTTTGAGCTGTTGGCTGAGTTTTCTTGCAGTCTCTGGCACACCGCTAGTGCAATCCACCCAAATACAGCCTTGTTTTAGTTGAGAATCCGCAATTAAATTTTCTACATCTTGGCTAGTCGGTAGGCATGAAAAGATAATATCTGCTTGTAGAGCTTGTGTCAGGTCTACAGCCTGCGTACCAAAGGTTTGTTCATGTTGCTTTGCTTTAGCAAAAGTACGATTCCAAACATAGACTTGGCTGCATACTTGGGTTAAATGGGAAGCCATGTGCCATCCCATTGCACCTAAACCGATAAATGAAACACTTTGAATCAAGGAGTTTCTCCAGAACTAGAGATGTGGGACAGAATTAAGCGGTTCTACTGATTTTTCAATAGATTGGCTTTCGGATTTTTCCGTTCTGTTGAGTAATAGGTTAAGCACAATTGCTGCAAGTGTCGCAGTTCCAATACCCCCTAGGTCAAATGGCCCAATATGTAGACTTAAATTACCAGCACCCATAATCAGGCTGACTGCTGCAATGATTAAAGTACTATTTTTGGTGAAATCAACTTTGTTATCGATCCAAATTTTTGCTCCAGCTACAGTAATTAAGCCAAAGACAACAATGGACGCACCGCCTAATAGAGCAACAGGGATGGTACTAATGATTGCTCCAAATTTAGGAGATAGACCGAGTAGAATTGCAAATAGTCCCGCAATCACAAAAATAGTCGTTGAATAGACTTTAGTTACAGCCATTACTCCAATATTTTCAGCATAAGTCGTCATGCCTGTACCACCAACAGAAGCTGATAAACTTGTACAGATACCGTCTGCAAAAAAAGCACGCCCCATATATGGTGATAAATTACGTTCTGTCATGGCAGAAACCGCTTTAAAATGTCCCAAGTTTTCAGCGACTAAAATAAGCGCAACAGGTGCAATCAATAAAATAGCTTTGACACTAAAAACAGGTGAGTGAAAAGTTGGTAGGCCAAACCATGCAGCTTGACTGATTGCATTAAAATCGATGGGTTTGCCTAACCCTAAGATATTAGTGAGTAGGAAATAAATAAAATAAGCACTGATGAGCCCGATGAGTAATAGAAGGCGGCGAATCATACCTCTTGTAAAAACAGCAACGGCACTAATGCATAAAATGGTAATGACTGCCATCCACGTGTCAAAGCTATTTGTCGAAACGCTTTTGATTGTTACAGGTGCAAGGTTTAAACCAATAATCATGACAATTGCACCAGTGACCACGGGTGGCATGAGTTTTTCAATCCATGCAGTTCCAGTTTTCATGACAATTAAACCGATGCATGCATAAATCAAACCGCAAATGATTGTACCGCCCAGCGCCACAGCTAAATTGGGATTTGATCCAACCCCTGCATAGCTTGTGGCTGCAGCGACTGCACCAATAAAGGCGAAACTTGATCCGAGATAGCTAGGCATACGCCCACCTGTAATTAAAAAGAACAAGATGGTGCCAATACCAGTAATAAAAATGGTGAGGTTCGGATCAAAGCCCATGAGTAACGGAGCTAAAACAGTTGCTCCGAACATAGCAAAAGCATGTTGTAACCCCAAAACAATACTTTTACCGGGAGGGAGATATTCATCAATTTGTACGGGAGTTTCTAAATTACCTGTGTGCGGCTTAAATTTAGGAAACCAAGATTCTTTTGTTCGCATAACAGATCCTCTTTTTCATTTTTTATCTGCATTAGCATGCTGTTTGTAATTCGCAATAACTGCGGTTGAAGTACATAAGTGCATTAAGTCCACTTTGGTGTTTCATTGCTTTGACTGCACAAAACAAGACGTCATGACTACCGATACTCATGCTTTGTACAATTTCACAATCAAATGACACCAAGGCCTCATTCAAAATCGGAGAACCAGTGAGTAGCTTGCTCCATTCCCCATGGGCAAAGCGTTCTGGCATTGGTGTTTTTCCGCCGAATATTGTAGATAGCGTACTTTGATGGGCAGCTAAAGTATTGACACAAAGCACCTCGTTTTGTTTAAAAGTATTAAACACAGATGCTGAGCGATTGAGACAAACCAATAGTGTCGGTGGTGTATCGGTTACGCTACATACAGCGGAGGCTGTAAAGCCAGCCTGTCCCGCAGGTCCATCTGTCGTGATGACATTCACTGCTGCTCCAAGATTTGCCATGCCTTGTCTAAAAGTATGCTGATCTACTTCTAAGTGTGTTGAGCATGTTTGAGCCTGCTGAATAGCAGATGGAGTTAAAACCTGTTTCTCTTCTCTTTTTTGCATGATTGCTCTCCAACCCCAATGCATGATCATTACAATGAATCGAGGCTAAAACATCACATCAGTTATGATGCTGAAGGTTTTTATCAGTGACATCGTTTATCCCACATGGGCAATCGATGCAATTTCAATTAAGGCATCGGGTTTCACCAAGCCGCACTGGATACAAAAGCGAGCAGGTTTGTCACCCGGAAAATATTCTGCATATACCGTATTCACTGCGGTATAGTCCGCCCAATCTTTAATGAAAATGGAATTGAACGTTACGTCATCCATGGTGCCACCCGCAGTTTCAATCACTTTTTTGATTGTTTCTAAAATATGGCGAGTCTGTCCTGCAGCATCACCAATACAAACCACATTATTATTTTCATCAAAAGCTAATGTGCCTGAGACATACACAATATTGTCTGCTTTGGTTGCAGGAACATAGGGTGCAAGTGGTGCCGATGTTCCTTCAGGAATAACAACTTGTTTAGACATAAGATGCTCCAAATCAAAAATTTTAGATAAAATTAAATGTATGAATTAGGCAGATTGCTGTAGCAATGTTGATGCCGAACTAAAGGTTTCAATAAAACTATTGGTGTCAGATACCCAGCCAAAAAAAGTTTTAATGTTATATAGGGCTGTGTCATGAGCCTCTTGAGGTCCGGCTTGATAGCAAGCATCTTTAAGTGCAACACCGAAATATTCCAAAAAGAAACCATCACGTAAGGTCGACTCGACACAGACATTGGTGGCAATACCTACAAAGACCAAATTACGAATGCCACGAGCACGTAAAATGCTGTCGAGCGCTGTGTTAAAGAAACCGCTATAACGTGGCTTTTCAATAATGATGTCTTGTGGAAGAGGTTGTAACTCATCAATTAAAGCAAAGTCCCAACCGCCTTTAGATAAAAGTTGGCCTTGTAATTCGGGGCGTTTACGCATGGTTTTTAAGGCATTGGATTTATGAAAATTTGGTGAGCCTAGACCACCAGCTTCGACGTAGTTTTTATCCCAGCCATTTTGAAAATAGATGACCTGAATCCCTGCACTGTGTGCAGCATCAATCGCCTTTTTAATATTTTCGACTACGGGTTTAGTCTTTGAGACATCAAAACCTGCTAAATCTAAATACCCACCTAAAGAGGTGTAGGCATTTTGCATATCAATCACAATAAGCGCAGTTTGTTCTGCTGCTAATTGAATATGTTCAGGTTCGGCTTTCAACACTTTGCCTGTACCAATCTGTGCCGTGAATTCTGCACATACAATATTAGACATTTCATTCATGCGCTTTTCTCCAAAACAGTTGGTGCGGCTTGCTCTGCCAGTTCGGGAACGACACTTTCACGACATTTCATGAGCGGTTGAATGCGTTGACCAAAATCTTCTACGCCTTGTAAAAAGTCATCAAAGGTCAACAAAATTCCCTCTGTCCCTTTAATCTCGGAAATTTGATCGAGCATTTTTGCGACATTTTTAAAAGAGCCAACAATGGTGCCCATATTGATATTGACGGGAGAAACGCTAGAGGCCATATGGCGAATATTGGTGTCAGTGCCAGACACTTTATCTTTTGCACCTTGGTCTTGTAGCCAACGAATAGCTTCCATGTCCGCACCGTCGTTATAGTGTTGCCACTTCTGCCTTGCAGCTTCATCTGTTTCGGCAGCAATTACCATAAACAACACATAGGTCTGTACATTGCGTCCAGTTTTGTCAGTTTGAGCTTTTAAGCGATCATTTATTTCGGCATAGGCTGTCGGTGTGTTTAAACCTTTTCCGAAAACAAAGTTGTAGTCAGCATATTTTGCGGAAAAAGCTAAACCAGCATCTGATTGTCCTGCACAGATAATTTTCATATCAGCTTGAGGCTGTGGTTTGACCTGACAATCATTCATCTGGAAGAACTCGCCTTTTAGGTCTGATTTTCCGGTTGCCCAAAGTTCACGCAAAACTTCGACATATTCAGATAAGTAATCATAGCGTTTAGCAAAATATTCATCGCCGGGCCACATACCCATTTGGGAATATTCAGGCATTTGCCATCCGGTCACGACGTTCAGTCCAAAGCGACCGTTGGAAATCGAATCTATGGTCGATGCCATACGTGCCACAATTGCAGGAGGCATGACTAGTGTTGCAGCGGTTGCATAAATTTGGATTTTACTGGTGACAGCAGCGAGACCTGCCATGAGGGTAAATGTTTCAAGGTTATAGTCCCAAAACTCAGTTTTTCCGCCAAAACCACGCAACTTAATCATGGAAAGGGCAAAGTCAAAACCGTAGTGTTCAGCACGTTGTACAATTTGTTTGTTTAACTCAAAGGTAGGTTTATATTGCGGTGCATTTTCTGAAAGCAGCCAGCCATTATTTCCAATTGGACAAAAAACGCCGATCTTCATCTTGATTCCCCATCGTGAGTTTAGGAAGCTGAACTGAAAGCTATAAACGATATAATTTTCAGTATTTGTTTGTATTTTTAATAATGCATAGCTCGTGCCAACTTTAATATTTATATATTTATCAATGTTTTGAATTTATTGTTTGGTATAATTTTTATCGAATGGTAAAAAATAATGCAATTATGCACCAAGGAGGAACTAACTTGCTTCATTGTGCATCATTTGATCAATTTTGCTTTTGGAGTGTGTATGACATCCAATTTTATAAAGCAGCAGAACAAAAAAAGGCGACATTGAAGTCGCCGTGTAGGACTAAGGTATTTCTCTTTTGAGATTGAAGAGGGTGTTATGGACTTAACTCATTCCACTCGACAAGCCTCCTCAAAATTTAAACGGGGAAGGCGTGTATAAACTTTCTGAGGGTCGCCATAGCCGATGTTAATGATAAGATTAATATGATGATTTGTCCCTGCAAAAAATAGCTCATCAACTTGTTTCGCATCAAAACCAGACATTGGACCAGTATCTAAACCTAAACTACGGCATGCCATAATTAAATATGCAGCTTGCAATGAACTATTACGAAAGGCAGTTTCATGTGCTTCGGCTTCACTTGATGTAAACCATGATTTTGCATCAGCATACGGAAATAGTTCTGGCAGTTTGTCATAAAATTTTGCATCGGTTGCAACCAAAACAGTGACAGGAGCTGTCATCGTCTTTTCTACATTGCCAGACGACAATGCTGGCTTGAGTTTTTGTTTAGCTTCAGGTGTTGTTAAAAATACAAAACGAGCAGGACTACAGTTGGCAGAAGTTGGCGCCATTTTGACCAGATCATAAATTTGTTGAATTTGCTCGGGGCTGACGGCTTTATCTAACCACGTGCTGTGGGTTCTAGCTTCTAAAAAGAGTTGATCTAACATATTTAATATTTTTGCATTCATGATAAGGCCTTAATGCTATGGAAAAATTGAATGAAAGTTTGATTTAGTTGTTGAGATTCGGTCACTGTGGAAGCATGGGCACCAGAGGGTAAAATGCAGAGTTGACCATGACCAAGTTTGGTAAAAATATCTTGTGATTTATGTGCTGGAACTAAAAAATCATCTTGATTGGCAACGATATGAATTGCAGTGTCTTGCAATGCTTGTAAGTGCTCTGCTTGTAATTGAAAGCGCATCAATGCTTTGAGTCGTGCAAATACATTTGTCTTGGGCGGAAAACCTTGGAGCTGAATATCTTCGGTACTTTTAATGTGGCTATGATTTTGAGAAATCCATGCTGGAGGATACAAAAATAATGCCTGTGCACGTACATAGGCTTCAGCACCCGCAGAGGCTAACAATGCGATACGGGCATCAAAACATTTTTGTGTATGCGCATCTAGTTCATCCCACGCATTAATCAGTGTCAGGCTGAGCATGGTAATTGAGCTAGATTTTAGTTGCTTTGCGAGTTCCATTCCGATGATGCCACCCAAAGCATGCCCGATCATATGAAACTCATGAATTTGAAGATGTTCTAATAAGTGTAGTACTTGATTTGCCATGTCACATATATGGTAGTGTGCAGGTAATAAAGCACTGTCTTGGTGACAGCCTTCTTGGTCATAAGTCACGATGTTGAAATGCGTACTCAACGATTCAAGTTGTGGGTTCCAAAAACTAGCATGACCACCTAAGCCAGATGAGAAAATCAAATAAGGGGCGTCTTTTTGAGATGAACACGGATAAATATAATATTTCATTTTTTACCATTTGATAAAATAATGAAAAATTCAAAAGCAATTTATATGCCTGAATTAATCAGTAATGGCAAATTGAGATAATATTTAGCGCAAAAGATTTAGATTGTAGAGGAAGGCAAATCAATGTGATGATTAAGCCAATGATATTTAGATTGAGCTGAGTAGGTGTCAGAAATGGATATACATATTAAAAGAATTTATGAAAAGGCCGACTCTAGTGACGGTAAGCGAATTTTGGTTGACCGCCTATGGAGCAGGGGAATTAGTAAAGAGAATGCCCACTTGGATTTGTGGCTAAAAGAAGTGGCTCCTTCAACTGAACTTAGAAAGTGGTTCCATGCTGCAACACCAGATCATTGGCAAGAGTTTAAACAGCGCTATTTAAAAGAGCTTGAGACCAATTCCGCAGTTCAAGAGCTACAACAAATCGCATTGAAGAATACGATCACACTTTTATATTCAGCCAAAGATGTTGAAAACAATCACGCAATTATTTTGAAAGAATATTTATTAAGTAAAAACTTAAAATGAATATATAAATTTTTTTTTGGTAAAAGTCTCTTATTTAAAACTTTAAAAAATGAGTCATATCTCGCATAATATACTTTTTGAGATTTTTTTCATGTCTTTGCCAAACTGCCCAAAATGCCAATCAGAATATACTTACCAAGATGGCGACTTATTGATTTGTCCTGAATGTTCACATGAGTGGAAAGAAGGAGAAGCATCAGCAACTGAAGAACAAGAAATTATTAAAGATGCAAATGGAAATGTCTTGGCAGATGGTGATAGCGTCACTGTAATTAAAGACTTAAAAATTAAAGGTTCATCTTCAGTCGTTAAAGTAGGGACAAAGGTAAAAACGATTCGTTTAGTTCCAGATGCAAGTGATGGCCACAATATTGATTGCAAAATTGATGGTATTGGTCAGATGAAGCTAAAATCTGAATTTGTAAAAAAAGCTTAAACTGTTAATTATTATTACATTTCAGCAGAGATATATGTCTATATCTCTGCTTTTTAAATTCCTAACATCATTATAATTTTATTACGAAAAAGTATAAAAAATGGACTGTTCAAGGAATATTTACGCCTTTATATTGTCATTAATAACAAATAACTTTCGTCCAGAATAATAACGAAAGTCATACCCACACCAACAAAAAAATGAGGTTTTTATGGCAGGATGGTACGAAATTTCACAAGCGAGTGATGGTCAATATCGTTTTATTTTGAAGGCAGGAAATGGTGAACCTATTTTAAATAGTGAGCTATATAAGGCAAAAGCTTCTGCTGTAAATGGTATTGAGTCAATTCAGAAAAACAGTGGTGATGACGCCCGATATGAGCGTTTAACTGCAAAGAATGGGAAACCTTATTTCAATTTAAAAGCTGCAAATCATCAAATTATTGGCACGAGTCAATTCTATGCAAGTGAAGCTTCACGAGATAAAGGAATCGAGTCGGTTAAAAACAATGGTTCATCAACCAATATCAAAGACTTAACCGTTCAGGCATAAAATTGAGTTAAAAAAAGCAGCTTCGAAAAGCTGCTTTTTTATTTAGGTATTTATTAACGCGCTAACTTAGCTAAAAGTTCTTCTTTAGTTAAATTGCTCGCTTCAGCATCGCGGCGACCTTTATATTCAAAAGTACCCGCATCAAGACCTTTTTCACCAATCACAATACGGTGTGGAATACCCATTAACTCAAGGTCAGAGAATTTAACGCCTGGGCGTTCATTACGATCATCAAGTAATACGTCAAAACCTTGAGCTTGAAGTTCTGCATACAGAGACTCTGCTGCTTCAAGAGTACGTGGTGATTTGTGCGCATTCATTGGAACAATTGCAATTTCAAATGGTGCAATGGCTTGAGGCCAGATAATACCTTTGTCATCGTAGTTTTGTTCAATTGCAGCTGCAACAACACGTGTTACACCAATACCGTAGCATCCCATGGTTACTGTAAATGGTTTGCCATCTTCACCTAGAACTTTACACCCTAAAGCTTCAGAGTATTTAGTACCAAGCTGGAAAATATGACCTACTTCGATACCACGTTTAATTTGTAGTGTACCTTTGCCATCTGGAGATGGATCGCCTTCAACCACATTACGTAAGTCAAAAATTTCGCTAATTTGCGCATCACGTTCCCAGTTTACGCCAACCGCATGTTTGTCCGCTTCATTTGCACCAGCAACGAAGTCAGAAAGAACCGATGCAGCACGGTCAACAATTACGGTTAAGCCTTTTTCGACTAAACCTTGTGGACCAGTAAAGCCAGCAGTTAAACCAAATGCTTGAAGTTGTTCTTCAGTTGCAAAAGTAAGAGGCGAAGCAACTAAAGGATGCTTCTCAGCTTTAATCTCATTAAGTTCGTGGTCACCACGTACAAATAGAGCAACGACAGGAACATTACCTTTTTCATCAGCAATGCCTTGTACCAATAATGCTTTAACAGATTGCTTTGGATCAGCATTTAAGAATTGGCAGACATCATCAATCGTTTTTTGGTTTGGCGTTTCAACCAATTTAAATTCTTGTGTCGGTGCTGCACGTTCATCCACTAAAACAGCCTCAGCCATTTCAACGTTTGCTGCATAATCAGATTCAGTTGAAAATGCGATGTCATCTTCACCACTAGCAGCCAATACGTGGAATTCGTGGGAAGCTGAACCACCAATAGAACCTGTATCAGCTTGTACTGGACGGAAATCCAAACCTAAGCGAGTGAAAATACGGCTATAAGTGTCGTACATCACATCATAAGTTTCTTGTAATGATTCTTGAGTTGCATGGAAAGAATAAGCATCTTTCATGATGAACTCACGTGAACGCATTACACCAAAACGTGGACGGATTTCATCACGGAATTTAGTTTGAATTTGATAGAAATTTACAGGAAGCTGCTTATAACTTTTTAATTCGTTACGCGCCATATCAGTAATAACTTCTTCATGCGTTGGCCCAAGTACAAATGGGTTCGTATGACGATCTTTAAAACGTAATAATTCAGGGCCATATTGTTCATATCGACCTGATTCTTCCCAAAGACTTGCGGGTTGAGTCACGGGCATGAATACTTCCATTGCGCCTGAACGGTTCATTTCTTCACGAACAATCGCATCTACTTTTTTAAGCACACGTGTTCCCATCGGCAGCCATGTATATAAACCAGATGCCAATTTACGAATCATCCCCGCACGTAACATGAGCTGGTGTGAAATCACTTCAGCATCATTTGGGGTTTCTCTCAACGTTGCAAATAAAAAGCGGCTTGCGCGCATGGAAAAAGTCCTAAAAGTTAAGCGTTATAAAAACGCAGATTATACGATAATCGCTGCATTATGACATGAATCGTCGTGTTTGACGCAGCATAAAGTTTTTCAAGTCATCCAGATAAGTGAAAATGACGGGTACAACCACAAGTGTCAACAGAGTAGAGGTTATCACACCACCAATAACCGCATGAGCCATTGGTGCGCTTTGCTCACCGCCTTCGCCGAGACCTAAAGCTAAGGGAACCATCCCCATCACCATAGCACTTGTGGTCATCAAAATTGGACGTAAACGGGTCTTACCAGCTTGTAAAATAGCGTCATAACGGCTCACACCCTGATCCATCGCTTTCTTAATAAAATCGATCAGCAAAATCGCATTTTTAGTGACAAGCCCCATCAGCATGATAATACCAATAATCGAAAACAGATTTAGGGTGCTTTGGAACAGGAATAAGGCAAGAAAAACACCAATCAATGACAAAGGTAAAGATGCCATAATTGCTGCGGGATGAATAAAGCTATTGAACTGAGAACCTAACACGATATAAATAAATACAATCGATAGGGTAATAGCAGTTAAAGCGTATCCCGCAGATTCAGCCATATCGGCGTTTGCTCCTTGAGTATCGAATGTATAGCCTGCAGGTAACTTAAATGCCTTTTGCATTTTATCGATGTCTTGACCAATATCTCCGCTCGGGCGACCAGAGGTATTCGCCTCAATAAGAACCTCACGTTCAAGGTCACGTCTGTTAATTTGTGAAGCACCGAGCTTTTCTTCGGTTGTTGCGACTGCACTCAATGGAACTAATATATTTTGTCCAGCTGCATTGGTTTTATTAGAGTTGATATATAAATTTTGAACATCTTGCGGAAGCATACGTTTATTTTCATTTAAACGTAAATTCACATCATAAGTTTCACCATCACGGTCTTCCCAAGTGGTGACATTATCTCCCGCAATTAATGGTCGAATGGCATTCGCAATTTGGGAAACAGATAAGCCCAAATCACTTGCCAGCACGCGATTAATATGAACACCCAAAGTAGGTTTGGGTTCTTTCAATGAACTTTCTAAATCAACTACGCCTTTAATTTTTTCCATTTCAGCGATAAAGCGATCTGAAATTTTTTGTAGTTCATTTAGGTCAGATCCTTTAATAGAAATCATGATTGGCTTTTGTCCGCCAGAGACAGAGTCTTGTGCTGCGGCAACAGAAGTTACTCGAATACCCGCTACAGTTTGCAAACGATCACGGAACTCATTATTGAGTGTATTTAGATCTGAGCTACGTTCTTGTTTTGGCTTTAAGGTCACTCCTAAACCAGCATGGTTTTTACCAGAGTCTACTTCACTGTTAACCACGCCATAAGTGGAAACCACATCAGGGAATTGTCTAATAATTTGATCGACCTGATGTAATTTGGCTTGAGTATATTCTAAAGAAGAGTCTACAGGAGTCTCGAACTGGATACGGACTTCACCTTTATCTGGTGTAGGTACAAATTCGGTTCCAATCAGTTTCGATAGCCCTAATGCAGCAAATAATGAAGCGATTGCAACGATGACGGTAATAAAACGAAAGCGTAGAGCAAGCTTTAATAGCTTTTCATAAACATGAGTAAGCCGATCTAGCAAATTAGAAATATGGTTAAAAAAACGTTGTAGCCAATTATCTTTTTTCTTTACAGGATCTTTCCAATGAGCTGAAAGCATTGGATCGAGTGTAAAGCTAATAAACATTGAAATTAAAACAGCCGTACTGACCGTTACACCAAATTGATAAAAGAAGCGTCCAATCAGTCCCCCCATGAAGGCTACCGGTAGAAAGACTGCCACAATAGTAAGCGTGGTTGCGAGTACAGCTAAACCAATTTCTTTTGTCCCTTCAAGAGCAGCGGTCACATGGTCTTTGCCCAGTTCAGTATGTCGGACGATATTTTCCCGAACTACAATTGCATCATCAATGAGTAAACCAATACTGAGTGACAAAGCTAACAGCGTCATCATGTTAATGCTAAACCCGAAAGCCCAAATAAAAGTTAAGGTTCCGAGCAAAGTAATCGGTAAGGTTAAACCGGTAATAACTGTAGAGCGGAAAGAGCCTAAAAAGAGTAAAACAATAAGAACTGCTAAAGCAGCACCTTCAATAATGGTTCGAACCACATCTTTGAATGAAGCGCGAATACCTTTAGAGCTATCAGCTACGACTTTGTAATCTAAACCCGCAGGCATTTGATCTTTTAATTTCTCTAACGTTTGATAAGTCTGATCGACGACTTTAATTACATTGGCATCGGAGCTTTTTAAGATATCGACTGAGACCGCAGTTCTTCCATTATAAAAGGCACTCGATTGTAGTTCGGCTTGTGTGTCCTCAACAGTTGCTACTTGCTTTAAAAAAATGGGTGAACCATTTTTATTGGCAATCACCAAATCACCAAATGCAAGGGGATGAATAACTTTCGATTGAATCTGTACAACCAGTTCAGAGTTTTTTTGTTGTAAGGTCCCTGCAGGCACTTCAATATTTTCATTTTTTAAGGTGTTAATGACCTGATCAATACCAATACCGTAACTTTGCAATTGTGCAGGAATAACCTTTATTCGTATTTGCCGTTTAGCGTCGCCCAATAAATTCACATTACCGACACCCGAAACCGTTTTAAGCTGAGGCACAATTTTTTTATCTACATACGAACTTAATTGCGCCAAACTCATGCTGTTTGATTCAAATACGACTGACATGATTGGGCTAGAAGAGGGGTCATAGCGTTGCACAATCGGTGTATCAATTTCATCACGGAACTGCGCTGTGACGGGTGCAATTTTGTCACGAACATCCTGAGCAGCAATCGCCGAAGAAGTATCAAGATTAAACTCGGCAATCACCATTGAAAGGCCTTCACTTGAGCGTGAGGTAATCTGTTTAATTCCTGAAATTGTATTGATTTGATCTTCAAGTTTTTTTGTTATATCTGACTCAACAGCCTCTGGGGACGCACCCGCATATTGTGTAGTGACTACTACGAATGGGAAATCTATATTTGGAAACTCTTCGACAGTCATACGTTTCCAAGATGCCAACCCGAGTACCATTAAGCTGAGCATCATCATAATGGTAAAAACGGGGTATTTCACACTGATTCGAGTAAACCACATACGCTATTTGCTACCTTATTTATTTTTGTCGGTTGTAACCGTCACTTTTTTATTAATGTCGGAATCTTCAAATTGAATACGGCTGACCAGATCTGTGCTTTGTAAACCTTCGACTAAAGCAATATTGTTGTTATAACGCTGTTCAACCACCCGAAGTTTAACTTTTTGAATGGTGTGATTGCGTATCACCCATACAAACGGGTCATGTTGTATATTTTGAATGCTGTCTAAAGGAATAGTTTGGCCTTGATGAGTGTCATTGCGCAAAATGTTTCCATTAATGAAAGCTCCAATACTTAACGAGTCAATTTTTTCTTTAGGAGCAGCAAAGAACTCAATTTGTCGACTATCTTGATCTGCAACAGGTGAAATGCGAGTTAGCGTTGCATTTAATTGTTTTGAATTGCCCTGAATTTGATATTGAATGTTGCTACCTATCTTAAGCGCAGATTGCTGTTCAATTGGCAACTTGGCCTGTATTTCAAGTTGATCAGGATTTACGATTTCAAATAGTGTTTGTCCAACTGAAACAGTTTGACCAGGTTCAACTTGGCGTTTAGTAATCACACCTGAAATTGGACTAGTAATAATTCCGTCTTGATCCGCTTTTTTAGCAATATCAACATTGGCTTGTTGTGCTTTTACACTTTCAAGCTGGCCTTTATAGTCAACCTGACTTTGTTCAAACTCGACACGAGCAATAAAACCCTGATTAAATAATCTTTGTTTTCGGTTCATCAAATTACGAGCAAGTTCAGCTTGTGACTGAGCTGATGCAAGGTTGGCGCGTGCTTGCGCTAATCGTGCAACATTGTCCTGATTATTCAATCTCACCAGAACTTGACCTTTTTGTACCTGTTGGCCGACATTTGCAGTGACATTCGTCGCTGTTGCGCTTACTTGCGCCTGAATGGAACTTTGCTGAACCGCACGAATAGTTCCTGTAAATGCAGTTTGAGAATCAAGAGCTCCTTCTTTAACTGCAATAAGATCTTGAGGAATAAGCTCAATTTTTACAGGAGCTGAGGCTGAGGTTTGAGTTGTTTCTTGCTGATTACATGCAGCTAAAATTAAACATAAACTAATAATACTCAGTTTAAAAAAAGTAGAAGGGGTGAGATGCATCGTGTGCATACAGCATCATCCTATAATTCAAATTTTATTTTGCCCCCTATTCTTGATAAACCTTTGCAGTTATTCAAGCTTTTTTAAACGATCGATAATATTTTCATACTCATTGTTGGTTCGGTTATAGGTCTTGGAAAGTGTTTCAAGTGTTTGTTTAACCCGATTAATATTATTTAGATTGTTTTCAATCAAAGCCTTATGACGCTCAGGAATCGGTTCTCCTTTTCTGAAATACTCCATTTCCTGACGCTTAAATAAAATTTTGTCTTGTTGTAATTGATTAAGTTGTTCCTGCTGATAATTAATTTGCTTTTTTATAGACACTAATGCCTGATCTCTTTTAATCGAAGCTGTCTTACTATTGCTATAAGCTTTTTTTAATTTGATATCTTGTTCTTTATGTCGCGCCAATAATGCCCGTTGACTCGATTGATTTAAATCAGCTTCAGCATTATAAGAGTGGTTTCTTTTTATTACTTGCATATTACGATCTAGAGCTTCATAACCATAACGAATATGAGCAGGTGTGACCGATGTACTAATATTGGCAATACCATGTTGGTCATAATAACGATACCAAACCGCTTTAGGTGTGCCGGCAATAGCAACACTAGAGGGTAAGAAAAAGAGTGATCCGAAGGAAATAATGCCTATAGATACAGACAAACAGTTCCTGTAAAAGGCATATTTCATCCTGTCATTCATTGAAAATCCCCAAAAAAGATAGCTAAGTCGCTTATTTTTAAATATTTAATCTTCATTATATTAATTATTATTTAGCTGAATAAAAATATAGTCATTATAAAAAAAATGATAATTTTAATTAAAGTGTGATGAGGTTAAAAGTTATTGTTTATAAATGAGAAAGTAGACAAAAATGCCTCATTGAAAATAGAACGTGAGATATGTTAAAAATGCGTATAAATGTGTAAAAACAAATTTAAGTTAAATTGCATTTATATTTTATTTTTATGGGGATGGAAGATTAAATGGAAGATGCATTCCAAAATCTGAAAGTAATGGTGATTGATGACTCAAAAACCATTCGCCGTACAGCGGAAACCTTATTACAGCGTGAAGGCTGTGAAGTGATTACTGCTGTGGATGGATTTGAAGCTTTGTCCAAAATTGCAGAAGCAAATCCGGATATTGTTTTTGTCGATATCATGATGCCTCGTTTAGATGGTTATCAAACTTGTGCTTTGATAAAAAACTCTCAAAATTATCAGAATATTCCCGTTATCATGCTCTCTAGTAAAGATGGTTTATTTGATCAGGCAAAAGGGCGTGTGGTAGGTTCAGATGAATACTTGACGAAACCTTTTAGCAAAGATGAATTGTTAAACGCGATTCGTAATCATGTAAGTTCATAAACAATAATTTGAGGGCAAAAAAATGGCACGTATTCTCATTGTAGATGATTCACCAACAGAAACTTTCCGTTTTAAAGAGATCCTAACCAAACATGGTTATGACGTGCTTGAAGCATCAAATGGTGCAGATGGTGTAACTCTTGCAAAAGCAGAGCAACCAGATCTTGTATTGATGGATGTTGTAATGCCGGGTGTAAATGGTTTTCAGGCAACACGTCAGATTACTCGTGATGAAGACACTAAGCATATCCCTGTTGTTATTGTGAGTACTAAAGATCAGGCAACTGACCGTGTATGGGGCAAGCGTCAAGGTGCAATCGATTATTTGATTAAGCCAATCGAAGAGAATCAATTGATTGATGTAATTAAACAATTTCTAAATTAACTCATCCATCCATAAAAACATAAATAACGGGCATTTTGTACCCGTTTTATAGGATCGAGTATGGCAGCGAATGGATTTATCGAGTTACTTCGTTTGTCTAAACGGGGTAATAAGAATTACGCTTCAGTTCAAAATGAAGCACAGCGATGGTCAGGAATTGCTTTTGAAATGAGAGGGCAATACTTCGTCGCACCACTTGGGGAAGTGTCAGAAGTAATCTATCCGCCAAAATATACACCTGTTCCAAATACCCAAAGTTGGGTAAAGGGATTGGCAAATATTCGAGGAAGATTACTTTCAGTGTCTGATTTGGCGCATTTTATTTTAGGGCAACGAAGTTCATTTTCGTCAACTCAAAAAGTATTGTGTATTAGCCATCGCGACCAGTATGTGGGGTTGGTCGTGGATCAGGTTTTGGGGATTCAGCACTTTAATAAAAAAAGCTTTTTTTCTCAAAGCTTAGACTTAGAGGAAAATCTAAAAGAATATTGCCAAGGTTATTTTCATCAACATAACCAGCATTGGCATGTCTTTTTATTTAGTCGTTTATTGCAAAACCCACATTACATGAATGCATCGACAAAATTTATAAACTAATTTTTACGCTGTGAAAACAGAGTATTTTTCTGGGGAAAAGCTATGGGCTTTAAGCTTAAAAAGAAAGGCAGCAGTCGGGTTGCGTCCGAAAAATCGGGTGTCAATTTTATTGCAACAATCCAGTCAAAAATTGAGCAGTTTGCCAGTTTATTTGGGGAAAGTGAAAAGTCCAAGCCAATCCTATATGCAGCACTTTTATGTTTTGTGCTTGCATTAGTTTCTCTAGCCTATCTGTTCTATAACGTTCCACGTCATAACCAGTTAATTCGAAGTCTCGGTGAGTTGCGTTTGTTATCTCAAACGATTTCTAAACAAGCAACTGAAGCAACTGAGTCTGGCTCTCAAGAGGCAATCACCAAGCTACAGCAGTCTCAAAAAGACTTTAATGAAAACTTACTTGAGATTGAAAATATTCACGGTAAATCGACTGATGAATATCAAAAAGTTCAAGTTATGTGGACTGAACTTTCAAAAAACATCGATTTGATTTCAGCACATCAAAAAGTCCTTAACCAGTTATATGACACCAACATCTCTATTAGCGAAACCGTCCCTGAGATTCAGGCAGAATATAACTTGATGGTTGACCAAATGGCGCGTCAAGGTTTGCCAAGTAGTCAGGTAATTATTGCTAAAAACCAGGTATTTATTGCCGAACGTATTTTACGTTCTATTAACTCGGTATTAAGTGGTACCGATGGCAATGTATCGACTAGCGATTTTGGTGTAGACATTGATACGTTTGGTACGTATTTAAATGCTGAACTTAATGGTAATGCTGAATTGGGTGTTGATCGTATTGCTGATCCGGCTTTACGTGAATCATTAGAAAGTATTAAATCTGAATATGACAAAGTCTTAAAATCTGCTGCTGCCACGGTATTAAAAAATGGTAACCAGATTGTCAATGTTCGTCAGGCATCTTCTCAGATCTTCTCTAAATCAGATGTGATGTTAGATAACTTGGGGCATTTATCTGATGTAGCAAGAAAGAACTGGCTTACTTTATTGTTAGGTGCGGTGCTAATCAGTTCTTTAGCAGGCTTAATCTTCTCTGTATTTAAATTGATCACATTACGTAGTGTGATGGATAAGCAACGTGTTACTCGATTACAAGACGAATATGACCGTAACCAAAACGCGATTTTACGTTTACTTGATGAAATCGCCGATCTTGCAGATGGTGACTTACGTTCATATGCAACTGTATCTGAGGATTTTACGGGAGCAATTGCCGACTCGATTAACTTTGCGATTGACCAACTACGTGACCTTGTATCACGTATTCATGAAACCTCTCAAGAAGTTGCTCGCTATACACAAGATACGCAGAGTATTACGAACCAATTAGCAGAGGCGTCTGAGCATCAGGCTCAAGAAATTGCTGGTGCATCAACAGCAATGAATGAAATGGCGCAATCGATTGACCAAGTATCTTCAAATGCATCTGAATCTGCTGAGGTAGCAGAGCGTTCGGTACAAATTGCCTCTAATGGTGCGCAAGTGGTAAACCGTTCAATTGAAGGTATGGACACAATCCGTGAACAGATTCAAGAAACGTCTAAACGTATTAAGCGATTGGGTGAGTCTTCACAAGAAATTGGTAACATCGTATCGCTCATTAACGATATTGCCGACCAAACTAACATTCTTGCATTAAACGCAGCAATTCAAGCATCTATGGCTGGTGAAGCAGGCCGTGGTTTCGCCGTAGTTGCTGACGAAGTACAGCGTCTTGCAGAGCGTTCTGCATCGGCAACTAAACAGATCGAAACTCTGGTTAAAACAATTCAGACTGATACAAATGAAGCTGTTATTTCGATGGAACAAACCACCACTGAAGTTGTGCGTGGTGCAAACTTGGCAAAAGACGCGGGTATTGCCTTGGATGAAATTCAAAAAGTATCGGGTGACTTGGCAAACTTAATTGCCAGCATTTCTGATGCAGCAAAACTTCAATCTGCATCTGCCAGCCATATTGCGACCACCATGACAGTCGTACAAGAAATTACTTCACAAACGACAACTGCAACCTTTGATACAGCACGCTCTGTTTCTGAACTAGCAAACATGGCAGAGTCATTACGTGAATCGGTAACGGACTTTAAATTACCTGATTAAATTGGGGATGAGAATAGCTGTTTCAGTACCGCTATTCTTCTAAAAAGTATTAACAACACCAGATAAATATTGGGGAAACAGCTATTTTTCTGGTGTTGACTCTGTCGTTTTTCTCCATTTAGGAGACAAGCAAAAGAAGCCTTTGCTATGAAAGAAATATTAAAAACTTTAACTGAAGCAATGATGCTACCGGAAGATAGCTACTCTCAACAAGATGATGAATTTCTTGAAATATTTGTCGAAGAAATTGAAGAAATTTTTGTTGAATTACAATCTTTGATTCACGAATGGATGCAATCTGAAAATGTTGCTACGCTTACTGAAATCCGCCGTCATTTTCATACATTGAAAGGTTCAGGGCGAATGATTGGGGCCAAATCTTCTGCTGAGCTTGCTTGGACTGTGGAAGATACGCTTAATCGGGTAATCAATCAGAGTCTCGGATTAACTCCTGACATCCAACAATATGTTCAGTTGGTATTTAAGTTCTATTTCTTTAAGTTAGTAGATGACTTCAAATCTAAAAAAAATCATACCCTAGACTTTAGGCCCCTAATTTTATTGGGACAACAATTACAGCAACAGCAAAGTATAGAACCCGCGTTAGACGAACTTTTATTATTATCAGATATTCTTACTGCTGAAACTCAAACTGGTTTAGAAGCGAATGACTTAGAACCAGAATCTACAGAAGTTTTAACTATTTTGACTCCAGAAGTTGCTATAGAAACTGAACAGACTCTTGCTGAAACCTTAATTTTATTTATGGAAGAAGCAGAAGAGCACTTAGCGACAATTGATCAGTTTTTGGAAAAAGAAATACATCAGCATGAAAGTTATAATGCTCTAATACGTGCGTTACATACATTACGTGGCAGCTCTGCCATGGCTCATGTAGAACCAATCTTTGAAGCTAGTACCAAAGTTGAGCATTTATTTAAAATACTATTACAAGAAGAGCTTTCTTCTCATTCAGAAGAAGTTTCATTACTCCGTGATTATCGTCAGTTTATTCGAAATAGTTTAGATCTATTGGCTGCACATTGCTCTACTGAGCAATTGGAATCTGATCTACAAAAATTTAATCAGGTTTGGGATGCTTACATGGAGCAGCATGGTGAGCATTCGAGCCCACTCATGCCTCCACATGGTTTAGTGTCTCAGCTATTACAGCTAGATGTTGCTGAATTACTTGATGCGGAATTAGACTTTGAGAAGGGAATACGTACAGAGTTTCCTCATTATCTTGAACGTTTAAGTGAACAAGCAGATGTTTTGCTGCAACATACTCAGTCGCAGGCAATGATTGGTTTATATGAATATACTAACCAGTTGAAAGAAAGCTACGACATATTGCTTGATCGACCTGATTTATTGCAATCAGATTATATTTTTGAAATTTATCAAAAAGCGCACCAACAATTAATTCAGTTATTTGATGCATTAGCTGCGGGACAAAGAGTAAGTATCATCGAGCAACACCAAAATGTCTTGGATGAGCTAAAACTATATACTCAATATATTCCAAATCTTAATTCCGAATCATTAGAAACTCATCAAGACGTTTTTGAACCATTGTTTAATGCTGAAGTTGAACAAACGGCGAATGAACCTCTCATAGAAAATGTATTCACTGATCAGGTCACCATAGGACAGAGTGTACAACTAGATCGACAGTTTATTTCGTCTGAGCATGTAAACCGTCATTTTGATCCAGATCTTTTAGATATTTTTCTTGAAGAAGCCGGTGAGTTGCTTGAGGGAATGGATACAGATCTTAATCTTTGGGTTAATGATCAAGAAAACTTTGCCGCTCTCAATAATCTGATGCGTTATTTGCATACCTTAAAAGGTGGGGCAAATATGATTCAGGCAACTTATATTGGTTTAATTGCACATGAGTTAGAAAGTATTTATGAGCGTTTAATTCAAAAACAGTTGATAGTTTCGTCTGCTCTCATTGATTTTATTCGACTAGTTCAAGATGACTTGGCTGACCGTCTTCAAATAGTGCGTGAACAGCACCTAGATTATGCTGCTTCTCATACTATTCAAGCACTTAAAAATGCAGGTCAGGTATTTGATTCTCATATTAAAGAGAGCAAAACAGAACCTGAAACGTATGTTATACCTGAATTAAATTTTGAAGTATTACAACAAGAAGCGATAAATAATACGGCGTTAAACCTCAGTGAGTTAACTTCTGCTTCTGAGCAGATTGCTAAGTCTAATAATCAACTTGTTGAGCAAACCGAATTACAAGTTCTTTATGCTGATCACGATCATACAGAGAGTATCCCAGATCAAGATATTAATACTGTTGTCGAGCAGACATTCATGGAGGAAGCGGCCGAACTATTAGAAATGGCCGATCACTTATTAAAACAATGGTTCGAGCAACGTACTAACCGTAGTATCTTGCTTCAACTACAAAGAGCAGTGCACAGCTTGAAAGGCGGTTCCCGTATGCTGGGACTTGAAACCGTGCAAGCGATTGCTTATCAACTTGAGAATGCTTTTGAACAATTTGCGCTTCATCATTTCAGCTCAAATATTTATGACAACTTATTAGAGAGTGCAATTGTCTGGTTAAAAGAGGCAATTTTTAAACAAAATTATCAACACTTCGATGGTTTACAACAAAGTCTGGAAAATATCCAGTTCATTGAAAGAGCAATTCAAATTCCTAGTAAGTTAACTAGAACTGATCTATTCAGCACGGAACCTGTAATGAGTTTTGTGCAAGGTGACGGTACAGAACCACCGCCAATGATGGGTGAGTGGGAACAAGCACAACGCCTTGATCAAAATAATGAGATGATTCGAGTCTCGGCAGATTTAATTGAAAAAATGATTGATCTGTCTGGTGAAAATTCGATTAACCGTTCGCGAATTGAAATGGATTTAAGCCAATTTGGTCATACCTTAGCGGAAATGGAATTGGCTATTCAGCGACTTGCAGATCAGTTGCGTCGAATGGAAGGTGAATTGGAAACCCAAATTATTGCAAAGCACGGTATTGAGAACTCACGTTATACGGAATTTGATCCTTTAGAGATGGACCAATATTCTTCATTAAATCAGTTATCAAAGTCTCTTGCCGAGTCTGCATCGGATTTAGTAGATTTTAAAAATACATTATCTGAAAAGATCAGAGACACTGAAGGTTTATTGGTACAGCAATCGCGTATTCAGGCTGAAATTCAAGAAGGTCTTATGCGAACACGCTTAGTACCATTTTCTCGATTATTGCCTCGTCTGCAAAGAATTGTGAGGCAGACTTCTACCACGTTAAATCGACCAGCGGAGCTTTTTGTTAATAATACAGAAGGCGAGCTGGACCGGACAATGTTAGAACGTTTGGTTACGCCACTTGAGCACATGCTTAGAAATGCAATTGACCATGGATTAGAAGACCGTGCGCAACGTGAACAAGCTAAAAAACCAGAAACTGGACGCATTGAACTCAATATTCATCGTCAAGGTACAGATGTTGTAGTTACATTTAAGGATGATGGGCAAGGTATTGATATCGAGAAGGTTCGTCAAAAGGCGTTAATGTCTGGTTTGATTAATCCAGAGCAAGTATTAGAACATCAAGATATTTTACAGCTGATTTTCCATCCTGGTTTAAGTACAGCCGATCAAGTCACTCAGATTTCAGGCCGTGGCGTCGGACTGGATGTCGTGCAAAGTGATATTAAGGCCTTAGGTGGCCATGTGAGTGTCGACTCTGTATACGGGCAGGGAACTGTCTTTACCATACGTGTTCCAACGACAGTAGCTGTTAGTGATGCTTTAATGGTTAAAGTTGCTGATCAGCAATTTGCAATCCCACTGGCGCAGATTGATCGAATTGTACGAGTTTCACCAGCATCATTAGAACAATATTTCGGAAGTGAACAAGAGCTCTTTGAATTTGAAAATAAGCGCTATCCATTACGTTATTTATCTGAGTTTGTTGGTAATCAACCAATTCCGCGCTTAAGTGGAATGATGTATTCATTACCAGTATTAATGATTAAGGCAAATAAAGGACAAACCGTCGCCTTATTAGTTGACCAACTGATTGGCTCACGCGCACAGATTGTAGTTAAGCCAATAGGACAACAATTCTCTAGCATTGGTGCGATTGCAGGAGCAACTATTTTAGGTGATGGTCAAGTTTGTCTAATTTTAGATGGACAAAATATTGCTCGCCAAATTCAATCTACTCGCCGACATAAATCGCTTAATGAAACTATCTATAGACAACGCGAGTCTGATGAGCGACGTCTTATCATGATTGTAGATGACTCGGTAACTGTACGTAAGGTGACGTCTCGCTTACTTGAACGTCAGGGCTATGATGTAGTCACAGCTAAAGATGGGGTTGATGCGATTGAGCAATTGGAAAATATTAAACCAGATCTCATGTTACTTGATATTGAAATGCCACGAATGGATGGCTTTGAGGTACTTAATCTCGTTCGACATCATGATCTACATCAAGATATACCAGTGATTATGATTACATCACGAACTGGTGAAAAACACCGTGAACGAGCATTTACTTTAGGTGTGAACCAATACATGGGTAAACCTTTCCAAGAAGAAGACTTACTTCACAATATTGATGCGTTATTCATGACATTTGAAGGGAGACTTGCCTAATGAAAAGTAATATAAGTACATCCTTAATTAATGAAATGGACCAGCAAGAGCTTCAGCATTTAATTACTGTCTCAACTGGTTTTATTGATGCATATATTATCGAGTGTCATCAGCAAGTGCCGATGCTATTGCCGCAAAATATAGTGTTATCTGCTATGGATGTTAAAAACGGTATCAAGCATATTGAATGGCATGATGTAAAACTCCCTGTTTATTCGGTTCACAACGAAATAGATTCTCGAGCAGTAGCTTTAGTCATTGAAAGCGAAGACATTAGTCAACGTTTTGCACTTGTGTGTAAATCGATGCCAGTTTCAGTTCGCCTGCGTATTTCTGAAGTCGTAGATGAAAATGACGATATACAAGAGTCTTTACAGCACCCAACTGTATTTAAATATATTCGTATGGACAATCAACGCTACCATGTTCCTAATTTGCAATATATTCAAAATTCATTTCATCTATAAAAAAAGGAACTCATTTTGAGTTCCTTTTTAACTTTTACTTAGCTAACAAATTTTCCAAAATTTGTTCATAAATATCAGTTAGTGGATCAAGGTCTTGTACATCAACATGTTCGTTAATCTGATGAATTGTTGCGTTAAGAACACCTAATTCCAATACCTGTGCGCCTGTTGGAGCAATAAAACGGCCATCAGAAGTACCGCCACTCGTTGAAAGCTCAGTTTCAGTACCCGTTACGTTTAAAATAGCAGTTTGCGCTGCATTAACGAGTTCACCCACAGGTGTTAGGAATGGTAAACCAGAAAGATTCCAAACGATTTCGTACTGTAAACCGTGTTTATCTAAAATCTCATGCACACGTTGTTTAAGTTGTTCTGCTGTTACTTCTGTTGAATAACGGAAGTTAAAAGTAACTTCTAGTGCGCCAGGAATGACATTTGTTGCGCCAGTGCCAGCATGAATATTTGAAATCTGAAATGATGTTGCTGGGAAATATTCATTTCCATTATCCCAAACAGTTTGGCACAGTTCTGCTAAAGCTGGTGATGCTTCATGAATCGGATTACGCGCCAAGTGTGGGTAAGCCACATGACCTTGCTTACCTTGAACTTTTAATACGGCATTAAGTGAACCACGACGACCATTTTTAACAATGTCACCCAATTTATGAGTACTTGAAGGTTCACCTACCAAACACCACGTCATCTTTTCGTTACGTTTTTCAAGAGTCTCAATCACTTTAACCGTACCGTTAATAGCAGGGCCTTCTTCATCAGAAGTAATTAGAAAAGCAATTGAACCTTTATGATCAGGATGTTTTGCGACAAAACGCTCAGATGCAACGACCATGGCTGCAAGAGCAGTTTTCATATCGGCCGAACCACGACCATATAATTTTCCATCGCGAATTTCAGGTACAAACGGATCTGAATTCCATGCTTCTAACTTACCTGTCGGAACTACGTCAGTATGACCGGCAAAACAAAATACAGGTTCTTCAGTTCCGCGACGCGCCCAAAGATTGTCAACTTCACCAAAACGCATCGGTTCAATATGAAAACCAATTTTGGCTAAACGGTCTGCCATGATGGTTTGGCATGTATGATCAATAGGAGTAACAGAAGGTTGTTGTAACAGTTCTAAGCTAAGCGAGAGAGTGTCTGAATGGTTCATACCGAAAATTGCGTGCTGATCAGGTGAAATATAGTCCGATATAATAGGCGAATCTCTAGGGGATGGGTACGTAAAAATAAAAAAACCTTATCGGAATGATAAGGTTTTTGAAGTAACAACTCTAACTTACATTTTATCTTGTGTTTTTTCAGCAGTATTTGTTACAGCATCACCTGCTTTAGAAACATCTTGCCCAAAACCTTTAAACGTATTACACCCTGTTAAAATAACAGCAACCATTACAGACGCAGCTAAAACTTTTTTCATCATTTTCTCCGTTTAAATTTAATAATGAAGTAAATTTAGATTAAAAAACAAACGGAAAAAGAAACATGACTGTTTAATAGTAAAAACGTTATAAAATGTTTCTAGAAGCTTAAAACTTATTGTTAATTAGTTTAATTTTTGCAGGTGAGGCTTAATGTTTAAGTATGAAGGATGTCTAAACATATAAAACAAAACCTCTTCACTATTTTTACAATATAGACCGTCTGTCCACCAATGTGCTGGATTTGAAGTCTGCTCTTTATTTGGACACAACCATTCGTGTCTTTCCAATCGATAAAAAGAAGAATGGGGAATGGTAGTCCCCCAATATCCCAAACGACGCTTTAAATTTATCCAGTCTGGTAGCGACTTTTGAAAATTTAGTTGAAGTGGTAGGTAGAGTTGTCCTTTTAAAACCGCAAAACGTTGTTGAATCTTAAAATTTAATGCTTCAGAAAATTGAAATTGCTTATTCGTAAAATGATAAAGTTTCTTGCTTAAAGTATCTTGACGGTTTAATCCAATCCATTGTTCTAAATGTAAGTCTGCCTCGCCCAAATAATATTTTAACGCGACCTCCCAATGTTCAATTTGTTGAGTTTTTTTATTTAAAATTAAAAAATCTAGCTCACCTAAAGTTTTTGCTCCATCAATTTTTTGAATACTATGACCTAACAGTTGGTAAGGATGATAATTATCCTCTTGTAGCCAGAACCAAAGTAAATTCTCAAAGCGTAAACCTAAGCGTGTACTTTTAAGTTGAGATAAAAACTGGATTAAAGGCTCTGGTGAATGATCGAGCTCTTTTAAACGTGGTAAATAATTTTGGAAATGCTTTTCCCATACTTCGGTTGGGTGCAGCTTAAAGTCGTGTTGTATAGAAAAACTTTTTGGTAATTGGCAAAGTAAATTTGGACTAGCGATACAAAAAGCCAGCTGTCGCACTATAGAATGTTGAAATTGAAGCCATGGTTCGAAATAGGAAGTTTTCACTGAGGCAATATTCATATATTTAATACTCGAAGTAATTCATCCTAATTTCATAAGGGATCAACAAACAATATTAGAAAAACACTTTATACTAACGCTAACAGCAGGTTAAGGTTTATATATGCGAACATTGTTCTGGCGCTCTTTGGTCGTGATTTTTATCACGCTAGGCATTATTGGAGCAATTTTACCAGGTATGCCCACAACAGTGTTTTTGATTCTGGCTGCATGGGCAGCTTCAAAGGGATGGCCACAAATGGATGATTGGTTATTAAACCATCCCAAATACGGCCCAACATTACGTGATTGGCGAGCCAATGGTACAGTACCACGTAAAGCCAAATGGATTGCAAGCATAATGATGGCAATCAGTGGCCTTATAATGCTATTTACTTCAGCACCGCTTGGGGTCAAAGTTTTTACTGATACTACCATGTTCATCGTTGCAGTTTGGTTATGGCTACGCCCTGAGCCAAAATTAAAAGATTGATAATCTTTTAATTTTGGCGCAAGACAAGCAGTGAAACTGCGCGTAGATAAGAGAAGATTGATAATCTTTTAATTTTGGCGCAAGACAAGTTCTTCATATAAATTTTTACTTAAACTCAAAGTATTTGAGTTGATATAAGAGAATAAGTTCAATGTCTCAATTTAAGCTCGAAGATGCAGATGTCCTCATCGATTTAGCAAATCAAACATTAACTTTGCCTAAACATAATAAGTTTTATGTCATTTCTACCGGAAAGAACGGAATCGGTGAGCAAGAGAATACTGGTAGGACTCCACGTGGATGGCATAGGGTTGCAAAAAAAATTGGTGCCCAATCTCCTCAAAATGCGGTTTTTATTGCACGTAAGCCAACAGGGGAGGTCTATAGTAGTGAACTTGCAGCACAATTTCCTGAGCGAGATTGGATATTGTCACGCATTCTTTGGTTAGATGGCTTAGAAGAAGGCTTCAATAAAGGCGATGGCCACGACACCATGCAGCGTTATATCTATATTCATGGCACTCCTGATAAAGAACCGATGGGCGTTCCCATGTCACATGGCTGTATTCGAATGCGTAATGAAGAAATCATTGAACTGTTTGATTTAGTCGCTGAAGATGCATTGGTTTATTTGTCTGAGCAATCTTTAACCTAAAATAAGATTTTAAAAATTCTTATTTAATTAGCTGAATGATCAAAATATTAAAATAAGTGCTTAAATAAAATACAAAAAATTGTTTTTTACTTAATAATGACTTATTTTTAATCATTCATTCGCATTTTTTTGAAAAGTTGTCGAAAAGCGTTTGACACCTGTTAAAGTTTCTCTATAATGCACCTCACAAACGATGAAGACGTTAAGGGCGCTTAGCTCAGTTGGTAGAGCGTCTGCCTTACAAGCAGAATGTCGGCGGTTCGATCCCGTCAGCGCCCACCAAGCCTTTACGTTAAGCTCTCAAGTGCAGCGGTAGTTCAGTTGGTTAGAATACCGGCCTGTCACGCCGGGGGTCGCGGGTTCGAGCCCCGTCCGCTGCGCCACTTAAGACTTAACATCGTTTACCCCACAATTGCGATATTGTGAAAGTGCAGCGGTAGTTCAGTTGGTTAGAATACCGGCCTGTCACGCCGGGGGTCGCGGGTTCGAGCCCCGTCCGCTGCGCCA